>ERZ761584.53-NODE-53-length-41394-cov-6.472097_pt1 | contig 41394 bp, 59 predicted proteins | sample MGYA00512168_ERZ761584 | MGnify/ENA primary metagenome ERZ761584 (study PRJEB28899, sample SAMN03785564) | bioreactor sludge metagenome | biome: EBPR Sludge; feature: EBPR Bioreactor; material: 0.22µm filtered reactor supernatant | place: Saint Lucia: Queensland...
CCACGATGACCAGGTTCGCGTCACCCGCGAGGAGCGCCGTGTGCCAGCGTCCGAGCCCCACTAAACGATTGGCCATTTAGTCGACCTCCATGTACGGGGACGTGACGCCGCCGGACCAACCCGTGATGGTGGCCGGGAGCGGGTAGCTTGTGCCTTTCGTGACATGCCGGGCGTGACGAGCGGACGTGGTTGCGGATGGGTTCGCGCCGCGCAAGAGCGTCAGAGACGCGGACGATCCGGCGAAGGCCATCCAGTAGTCGACACCGGGAACGGCCCAGGTGCTCGCGTAGGTGATGCGCTGCCAACCCGTGCCGGGCGAGGCGATGCCGCCGTTACTGACCAACCGCGTGAGCGTCACGCCGTCATCGGTCGAGGTATAGAGACCGGCGTCGACATTGCCCGCGCTTGCCCCGATGTTGACTGTCAGACCGGAAAGCGGGATCGCATCCGTAACGCGAAACGACCAGAGGTAGGCGGTGTTCGCGGCAATCGCCGCCGCAGCCACGTTTGCGAGCCAGGTGTCGTAGGCCGGAATGAACGGCCGCTGCCCACCACCGACCGGCCAGGTGTTGCCGTTATCGTCAAGCAGGTACAGCTTGTCATTGTTGCTGTAGAGCGTGAACTTGCCCGACGCCGGAGTGCTCGGCACCGACCCCTGCGTGAACTCGCGAGACGCGGCACTGAGCTTGTCGTACGTGGCGTCATGCAGGTGATCCGACCGGGCGGGCGTTGCCGCGCTGCCGTAATCGCCCGAGGTGCCCGCGTAGATTAGATCGGCGCTGATCGCCCTTCCGGTCTTGGTGAGGTTCACCGAGGCGGTGTCGGTCACCGCGTTCAACCCACCGGCGGCGTCGACCGCCATGGCGGCCACCTGCCCGGCGAGCGTCTCCTCGCTGGTGAGGTCGTTCGGTTCGACGTAGACCTGCGTGGCATCCACCTCGAGCGCGGCTTCAGGACCGATCACCCCGGCCAACCGCTCGGCGCGCACGCGTCCATCCGCCGTGGTGGTGCGCTCCACGCGGTGCATGCGCTGCAGCATCTCCGGCGGCCAGATTGCCTCCGCCAGCTGCCGCGCCAGGTTCTCCAGCGTGCCGCTTGGCATCAGACCACCCCCGCGAGCAGGCGATAGGGCGTCCACTCGGCTGCCGGCCGCGGATCACTCGGCAACGCGTCCACCTCGGCCTCGTCCGGATCCTCGGTCTCGCTGAAGGGCGTCGCCGCACCGGCCCAGCCGGTCAGCGTGGCGGTGAAGCCCGAGGGTGTGAGGTCATGCCGGATGCTGGTCAGGAAGAGCCGGCCGTCGAACCCGATCGTGTCGGCGGTGACCTCGACCACCCGCCCCGGATTGATCGCCCGCGGCCAGGTCTCCCACGTGATCGTCACCGCGCTCTTGTCGTTGTTCGCCTCCTGGATCTCGCGCACGATGTCGCACAGCTCGTCCGAGGTGAGGATCGTGTCGGCGTACCGCTTGAACGCGATGCCCGGCGGATCCGGGATCTCGTCATAGGTCGGGATGTCGACGTCGGCCGTCTGCGACGCGAACGCGAACGCCTTGCCGTCCTGATCGCTCCCCGACGCACCCTCGACGCGGATCACATTCGCGAGCCGTCCGGGATCGTCGGAGCGCGACGCGTTCCGCAGCGAGGTCCCTTCGACGAAGGTGGCGGCGATATTGGCGTCAGGCGGCTCGCCGCGGATCGGCACGAAGCGCCAGCGGCCGTCCGGGCAGTCGAACCCGCGATACCCGAAGAGCTGGCCAAGCCGCTCGATGAACGCCTTCGGGGTGTCGTTGCGATCGATCCGGACCTGCCCCGCGTCGACCAGACCGTTGCCGCCCAGGCGGATCAGATTCCCACCGAGCTCCGTGACCTGATAGACGCTCATCGGCGGCGTGCCGTCGAACCCACAGCGGCGCATCAGCCCGCGCACGATCGCGCGCACAGGGAGGTCACCAGCCGTCTGCCAGGTGACGTCGCGCACCTCGTACTCGTCGCGGGCGGTGGACCCCGGCTTGCGCCCGCTGACGAACTTGAAGGTCACGTCCCCGTCGGCGAGCACGATGTCGCAGGCGATGAAGACCTCGAAGTCGTCCCAGTTGTTGATGTCGGTGTAGTCCAGTTCGTCGGCCCACTGCTCGGAGCTGACGGGCAGGTGCGCGAAGCCGAGGATTGCGCCGTCCTGCCAGACCTCGATCCGCGACCAGCTCGTGATCTTCTTGTCGCCGATGTCGGTGTCGTAACTGTTCGACCCGTGGACCTTGCCCGCCACCCACACGAACGTGCTGTCAGCGCCTGGCGTGACGTCGACGCTCACCGTCATGCTGTCCGGGATGTCGTCGGCGTACCAGGTGATCGTGTCGTCTCCGACATGGGTCGGACCGGCGAGCAGCGTGCCCGGCGTGGTGCGCGCGCCGCCGGCGAAGACGACATCCTTCTCGAGGGAGTACGTCGCGCGGTAGCCGTGCCCTTCGCACTTGAGCGTCGCGATGTTCCCGTTGACCGAGAGGTTCCGATCGAGCGCCCGATAGATTCCCGAGAAGAGCGGTTGACTCAGCTCCACCCCGTCGGCGAGCGCGTCGATGACGACCGCCGCACCGTTGACCACCGCGGCGGGCAAGGGCAGCGTCAGGCTGATCGTCGCCGAGCCGACGAACTGATCGACCCCATGGGACGTGTGGGCTTCCAAGGCTGCAACCTCGGTGCCGTCGAAGGTCACGCGGAGCGCCCAGGCGGTCACGGGGCCACCTCGAAGCGGACCGTCGCGCGCACGAAGCCGTTCAGCGTGCGCTCTTCGATCTGGACGTCACCGAGGGTGACCGCCTCGAAGGTGCGGTAGCGGGCGTTGACGATCCACTCGTATTCGGAATCGATCGATCCGAACTCGTCAGGCAGCGTGAGCGTGGCGGACGTCGCGATCAGCGCCTGCAGGGCTTGCGCGTCGGCGCCGCTCTCCAGCTCGATGCGCAGCGTCAACGTGGTCGGGTCGCTACCGACGATCTGCCGTTCGACGCCGCCGTTGGCCAGCTTGAAGACGACCACGCGTGGGTTCTGCTCCCATTCAGGCAGCGAGCCGTTGCCAGTGGCGCGGAAGATCCGGCGGAAGCGGATCGCGCCAAACCCGACGGGTGACCACGGGCGCGGGTCAACGGTGGACGGCGTGACGGGACGCGTGCTCATGCGGCCACCGCCTCAGGTATGATCCGTACGCTTATCCGAGCTTGAGAAAGGAATCGACGATGCGCCGCGCTCTCGTGTTCTCGACGGCTCTGCTTGTCATCGTGCTTGCCGCGTTCAGCTTTGGTGGTCCGACAATCGCTCAGGGCGACGATCCCGAAGGGACGATCGCAGCCATGCAGGCCACCATTGATTTTCAGGCCACGAAGATCGTTCAACTGCGTAAGCAGGTAGATAAGTACAAGCCGACGGAGGAAGCCAGCGAAGACAAGCCTGAAAAGGGCGAGCGATGCGAAGACGTGTCGCAAACCGTGCAGGACAACATTCAGATCGGCATCCTTGCGGAGACCGGTGTCATCCTGACCAATTTTCAAGCCGTGCGTTCTGAAGACTTCGAGAAGATTTGGATGGTTGCTGCGCTGATGGAGGGCCCCGGTATGGATGGCGACATCGGCGTCTGGGCAACCAACAAGATTGACGACACGGGCATCATCTTGGCCGTCGATGGATTGGCACAAGAGTTTTCCGAGTGGCCTGACGGCGATTCTACGGACGCCGAAATGTCCGCGGCCGATGACGGCGTCGATGAGGCCAAGGATTGCGTCGAAGCAATCTCTGGGAGCTAGCATTACCCGACTCCATTCGCAGAGAAGTGCGCGCCAGCTGCCCCCGCGATCGCCGGGATCAGCTTGCGCGCCACCTCCTCCGCCAGGTCATCCGCCCCATTGAACGTGCCGCCGTGAATCGGGATCGAGATGTTGAACACATTCCCCGATCCGGAACCGCCACTGATGCCTGCCATACGGGCATTCACACCAGACATCGAACCAGTCGATTGATATCCGTCGGATGTGACGCTCTGCGTGAACGTCCCGCCAGCCCATTTCAAGAGGTCCCAGAACTTGCCGGGGATCCCTCCAATCAAGTCCTTGATCGCGTCCCAAACAGCTCCCTTGTTTGCGTTGATCCCGCTGGCTAACCCGCTGATTAGCGATCGCCCAGATTCGACGAGCCATTGGCCAGCGCTGGTGAACTGCGTGATGATCCAGGCAATCGCACCTGAGATCGATGTCGTCACCGAACCCCACGCGGCAGCGAGGCCGTTGTTCAGGCCGGTGATGATGTCCATACCTGCTTGATAGAGCCAGTTCACCGACGTCACGAACTGCGTGATGATCCAGGCAATCGCGTTGGAAATCGACGACGTGACCAGCCACCAGGCGATCCGCATCCCTGTATCAAAGCCGCTGAACAGGCTGAGTCCGGCCGTGAGCAACCATGTCCCCGCGAGCGCAAAGCCGCTCTTGATCATGTCGGGCACGGTCTTCAACCAGGCTCCGACGACCTTCCAGTTGATATTCAGTCCGTCAACGAACCCCCTCAGGAACTCGAATGCTTTCGGAACCAGGGTCTCTCCGACATATCCGAGCACCACCGGCACGGCAACGATTGCTGCGAGCACCGCCTTACCGATGTCTGATTTGTGTTGCCATATCCAGGTTGTCATTCCCGAAATCAGCTCCCATGCCTTCGGGGCGAGCGTGCGGGTGAGATCGCCAACCTTGCTTCCCGCGATGCGTCCGAGCTCACCAAACGGGATAGTGGCAATCGCCTGGTCGTAGGCTTGCTTCAGTCCTATTCCGAGATCCTTCAGCTTTCCAGCGATCTTCCCCGCGAGATCGCTCCCGAATGACACGGCGGTATCGAAGATCGCTCCCCACGGAACTCGGCTGAATTGCTGCGCCGCCCATCGACCAATGCTCTCGGTCACGCTTCCGAGCTTGGCAATGAACGCCATGCCGACGTTTGATCCAACCTCGAACCCTTGCTGCAGAAGGGATATCCACGGCACTTTCTTCAGCTGGCCCAGGAACCACGACCCGACCCCGCTGGCAATGTCTGTGATGCCCCGCCATATCTGGGCAATCTCGCCTGGGAGGGCGTCAGCAAGGCCGCGCAGGCCGCCGTCTTGGAACGCCCGGTACAGATCGCCGAACGCGTCCACGATCTTCAGCGCGCCCTCTGCCACGCCCTTGAGGGAGTCAGGGAACAGGTCGAGCAGCTGCTTGTTGCTGATCCCTTCACCGAACGCCATGGCGAAGATCTTGCCGAGCGCGGCCATCGTGGAGATCACCGCGCCAGCGGCGTCGCGGATCCCGAGGAAGTTCGTCGCGAAGGCGGCACCGAGCAGCCCCACCGCGACGATGATCAATCCCACCGGTCCAAGCAGCAGCGCGAAGGCTGGGAGCATGGCGCCGAGGATCAGGAGCACCGGGCCGAGCGCCGCGGCGACGATCGCCGCCACGGCCGCGATCTTCTGCATTCGTGGCGAGAGGTTCTCCAACCGGGTCATTAGCCGGTCGAAGAACTTGCCGAGCTTCTCGACGGTGGGTAAGAGCAGCTTGCCCCACTTCGCGGCGAGATCCACCCCGCGCGCGGTCAGCCGCCGCTTGATGTTGGCAAGACTGTTCGCCGTGCGGGCCGCGTCGCCCTGGGCGTCACCGAGCCCCTCCGTGATGAGCGCCGTGCGCGCCGTCACTTTTTCGGCATCGGTGAGCTGATCGATCGAGGTCTTGCCGGTGTCGTTCAGCGCGCGCTGCGCGACCTTCGCCTCATCGAGCACGATGCCGTATTTGCGCAGCGGATCGTACTGCCCGACCAATCCGGACTGGAGATCCGCAAGCGTCTGCTCGGTGGGCAAGTTGTAGAAACTCGCGAGGTCGCCGGCCGCGCCGACGATCGACATACCGAATTTGCCCGCCTGGTCGGCAGTCACCCCAGCGCCCTTGTAGAGCTGCCCCAGCGTGTTGACCGTGGAGAGCGCCGCGGCGTTGCTGATGCCGTAGGCGTTCGCGGTCGTCTTCCCCCAGGCGATCACCGAGGCGGCGCTCTTGCCGTAGATCGTCTGGGTCGCGCTCACGGCTTCACCGAGGTCGGACGCGGCCATCACGGCTTTGCCCGCCCCGGCGAGGATCGGCAGGGTCAGCCCCGCCGTGGCGGCCGCGCCCGCCGTGGTCAAGGACTGGCCCCACGAATTGAGCTTTGCCTTGGTGCCGGCGAGGCCCTTGGAGAACCCGGCGTCATCGAGCCCAAGCTGGACGAGCAGCTTCGCGAGCGTGGCCATTAGCCGCTCCCTCCGAGCATGCCCACGAACGCGGCCATCGCCGCCTCCGGGTCCAGCTCGACCGGCTCCTCAGCATCTTGATAGAGCATGAAGTCGCGAACGGTGAATGCTTGGGTGCGTGCCTTCCGATCGCGATGGATCTCCGCGAGCACCGCGGTGAGCTGTGCCATGTAGACCTCCAATCGCTGATCGGGCGGCGGCTCCAGGGAGAAGTACGCGCGCCATTCGGTGAGCTCCCGGGCGGAGATGCGTGAGAGCAGCTCCGCCACGGGCATGCCCAGGGCCAGAGCTAAGCGGAAATAGCCGCGCCGCTCTGGCCGTTCGTGAAAGCCGCCGTGAGCTCCGCTTCGTCGGCCTCGCTCATGCCGCTCAAGCGCGCGGCGACGTCGTAGAGGCGGTTGATCGCCGCGGCGCTCTTCGTTCCAAGGAATGCGGCCTCCCCGTCCGTGAAGACGCGGTTGCCCTCGTCGTCGACGATCGCGAGCACCAGGAAGCGCGCGCGAAAATTCGCCGAGTTGATGCTGACGCCCTTGCCGTTCGCCTTGACCTTGGTCATCGAATCTTCGAACGCATCGCGCTCCTGGCCGGTGAGGCCACGAACCCGAACCGTCATGTCGCCCCACTCGGGCACCACGACGTCTTCGTGCTGCGCGTCGACGAATCCGAGAATCTGTTCTTTGATCGACTTGCCCATAGCTCTGTTTGCCTCCAGTGATAGTGGTGCTCGGCGCCCGGGCCCCTGGAGGCAACCAGACGCCGGGCGACCGAACACCCGAAACGATTAGGAAACGGTGACCGCGCCCGTCGGCCGCAGCGTGATGCTGGCCGTCACGACGCCATCCGCGGGGAAATCCAGTTTGAAGTCGCTGACGATCGCCGCGAACGCCGCCGTCTTCGAGGACGTAAGTGTCGCCATGACCAGCTGGAAGTTCCGCTTGGTCTTGTTGTTGGCGTCGTTGTAGAGACCACCGGCAAAGCCCTGCGTCGCCGCGGCGTTGAAGTTGAGCTCGATCGAAATCTCGCCCGCTTCCTTCAGCGTCCCGATGAACTCCCGCCAGCCCGCGCTGTCGTGGCTCGTCACGTCTTCGGTGTTGACGCTGATGCCGAAGCCGCTGATCGACTTGACCTCGGCGATCGTGGTGAAGACTTCCGAGCCTCCCCCGTCGCCGATCTTGAGGAGCGTTCCCCCCGCTGGTACCGCGATCGTTGCCATGTCCGAATCCCTCCACGCCGCCGAGGTCGGCAGCGACCGGTCGCCCTAGTTGGGCAACGAAATCACGCCGATCTTCACGGCGGTATTGCTGGCCTCGAGGTAGAGCATCCCGTCCGTCTGGCGCCAGCCTTCGAGACTCAACGGGCCGAGGACGTGAATCGCGCCCGCGGCGATCGTCTGCGTGGTGATGTGACCGGTCCGTCCATACGGATCCGCGACACTGGTGATCGTGTAGGTGTAGGAGCTTCCGCCGGTGTTGTGGATCAGGATCAGCTCGCGCCCGGTCAGCGCGACCTGCTCGTGGTTGGTGGTGTCGACGGCCGTCATCGTGACCGCGACCCCGGCGGCGGGGTTCGGTCCTGGCGACGTCGTCTTGGTCAGCGTCTGCCTAGCCATCGGCGGGCTCCTTTACCTTCTTGGGCGGCCGCTCTGGTGGAGCGGGGATCGGGTGAACCTGGTCGATGTGCTCGCGCACGCGGGCTTCCTCAAGGGAATCGAACGGGCAGAACGGGCAGGTGAACTGCTCATTGCCCGCCCAGATGCCGACGGTCGGCTCGCGTCCGGTCGTCTTCACGTTTGCCATTTAGACAATCTCCTCATGGAGCTCGATCTGCACGATGAGCTCAACGCCGAACGCGTCATCACTGCCCCACTTCCGAATGTCGAACGTGCCGCCCGTCACGGAGATCAAGCGCGTCACCGTGCCGTTGAAGCGATCGCGCGTGAACCCGGCGAAGATCCCCTGACGCATCGCATCCAGCGCCGTGGTGGCACTGGCAATCGAACGTGGGAGATCTGCCTCCTGGGTCAACCACAACACGATCAGATCGTCCGTGGTGCGAAACGTCGGCTTGCCTGCTTCCGTCGCGTGCGCGTCTGGAACGGCCTGGCCGGGTTGCGGATAGACCAGCACGACCGGCCATTCGTTCACATCGTCAGGCGGTTGATCCGGGACCTGCATGACACCCGAGATGCCGCGCAGATCGGCCGTGATCTCACGGATGGCATCGCTAAGCGCCACGCGCGGCCCCCTGTTCGATCTCTTGGGCCATCAGCTGCAGCCAGCCGGGGATCTTGGCCTCCGCTTCGTCCACAGCATTTCTGAGGTAGCGCCGCGGCTTGAGTCCCCCGCGGCGGCCGATGATGTCGCTCACGATCTTGCCGAAGGTGCCGGGCGACGCCGAGGCATCCGTTAACGCCACCTTCCGCGAGCTCGTGTGGAACCCCTTGCTGATCGCCCAGGCGTCCAACGCGGCCGGCGGCGGAAAGTGCCGCCGGTGACTGGCGCTTGGTGAGTCCGAAAGCAACCCGGTTCCGAACTCCATCGGTTCGCCGTGCGGGGCGTTGGTGCCGACCCGGGCGTACCGAGGAAGCTCCCCGGCGTCGATCTCATGCGTGATGCTCCGACGCAGCTGCCCGCGCCAGACCGGGGCGCCCTGCTTCGCCTTGCGCTCGACACTGAGCGCCCATCGGTTCAAGAAGTTGCGCCACGGCTTTCCCGCGAGCACGGCGGCGTCGAGCTTGTTGAGCAGCTCGGCGACGCCCTGGACGTGGATGCGCTGCCCGTCGCTCACAGTGCCACCGCCTGTGAACGAATATGGGGTAAAATTGGGGCACAAAAGGCCCGGGCGGCGGTGGAACGCCCCCGGGATGGCATCACAGGAGGAACCCTGCCATGCACCCCGAGTATACCCCCGAGTTTATTGATCGATTCTGGGCACGCGTTGATCGATCCGGTGGAGACGACGCCTGTTGGCCATTCATGGGCTGTCGCGTCTCTGGCGGATATGGCCAGGTTTCCATTGACGGAAGACGGAGCGGCGCACACAGGATTGCGCTTGAGTTGGCGATTGGTCCGATCGGTGATTTGTGGGCTCTGCACCACTGCGACAACAAGCCATGCTGCAACCCTCGTCACTTGTACGCAGGAACCAATGTCGAAAACGTTCAAGATCGAATCAAACGCCCGACTCCATACGTGCCGCATGGACCCGAGACGTTCCGACGGGGAGATCGCCATCAGAACGCTCGTCTGACCGAGGACGACGTGCGTTCTATTCGGGTCGCTGTGGCAAGTGGCGTCACCACTGTCGCACTGGCTGCGCAGTACGGAGTGAGTCAATCCACTGTTTGGAGTGCTGCTCATCGCGAAACCTTCAAGCACGTCGAATAACTCCTACAGAGCCAGCACCCGGTACGGCGCGATCAAGATCTGGACGTCCGGATCGATCCGCGAGATCGTTTGCATCTGCCCCAGCTCGGGAGCCCCGACAACGCCGAACGGTGCGCTCTGTCGCTTCCACAGCCGGTGCGCCTGCAGCGCGGTCGCTTCGACGATCGGCTCCGGCACGGCCGGCCAGCCCCACACGCCGGTGATCCGCATGCCCTTCGGATAGCCGACGAACGCCCGCGTGCTCGCTGGCGACGTGCGGACCTCCGTGTAGGGCCAGCCGCGATCCTCGGCGTCGTACGGGAAGAGATCGAAGTCGGTCGTCGCCCAGGTCGTCAGATACGCCCGGTTGCCGTTATCGCCCGCGATCTCGTCGACGCTCACGAGATCCGGCACCTCGAGCACGTCACTCAGCTGCGGCGTGAGGTACTTGACCGTGCTCGCGTCCGATTGGTTGAAGCACCGACCCGTCCACTGATCGATCTGCCGCGACGCCGCCTTGAGCACGCGCTCAATGGCCGCATCGTCTCGAGCGTCGCTGATCTTCATCCGCGACTTCATCTCGGCAACGGTCAGGTACGGGTCGGTGAGCGCCATGACTTAGGCGGTCTCGTTCGGGCCGCTGCCCTGCGCGGTCTCGGACGGCTTCTTCGCCTCGGCGGCTGCCTTCTTTGCCGCGGCTTCCTCGGCCTTCTTCGCCTCGGCGGCTGCCACCTCGGCCGCCGCGATCTCGTCCTCGGTTGGCTCCATCACGGCGCCCTCCGGAAGCGGGTCGCCCTTGAGGATCCGGAAGCGGCCGCCGTCCAGCGTGTACACGCCTGTGCGGTCGGCGATTGGTCCACTCATCTGCTGGTTCCCTCTCACGATCCGAACGCCGGACACGCTGCCGGTCAGGGGATCGCCACCAGGCACGCCGTAGATGCGCCCCATGACGACCTTGTCCCGACCGGCGAACGCGTCCTGCATCGGCTTAGTCCTGCGAGTAGCCGACGACCTCGAAGGTCGCCGATGGGTTCGTGCCGGAGACCACGTAGCTGATCCGCATGCAGTCGCCGTACGCGACGGCCGTACTTGCGTTCTTCACGTCCGAGACGGTCTTGAGCTGCGCGGCGGGCGTCACGGTGGCGTTGATCGCGGTGAAGGTGTCGACTGTGTTCCAGGTCGTGCCACCGTCGATGCTGTGCTGCCAGGTGAAGGTGAAGACCGGGTTGGTGCCCGCGGGCGTGCCGACGAGCCGCAGCTGCGCGCTATGGAGGTCGAAGGCCCCCAAGCCGCAGACGGTTTGCCCAGTGCCCGTGGCCGAAACGGCGACCGACTTGAGGTAGACCACCGACCGCACGTCGCCGTCCGCGGCGAGAATGCGGTACTCGGCGCCCTTCGGTACGGGCGCGGCCGACGTGTGAATGGTGGGATTGACGGCGGCGCTGAACCCGAACGAGACGGCTAGCAGCGCGATCATCAAACCGAATGTGGCGGCGATCCGCCGAGAGCGAGCCTTGAACATCTGATCTCTCCTTTGGGAGCGGCTGGGCGGCAGCACCGCCCAGCCGAGTCAGTCCGGTGAACCAGGGCCCGCCGTTTAGGCGAGCGTGACGATTGCGAACGCCGCCGGGCGGTAGGTCGCCAGCGTGAGGCGCTCCTCGGCGAGGATCGTCTTCATGTTGCGGATGAACTGGTCGTTGATCATGCCGACCTGCACGGTCGCCTGCATGCGATCCCAGACCGCCGCCATGCGGCCGTCGCCGACGAGCGATGTCCCGGCGGCGATCGATTCGCTCTCGATCACCCGCAGCCCCCACATCGAGGCCGGGTTCGAGCCAGTGCTGTACGGGCCGCCGGCCAGGTACTGGCGCTGGGCGTCGGTGTGGGTGAGGAACTTCTCGAGGTCAGCCGGGTTGAGGATGACGAAGTTCGGCGTCGCGCGGCCGGTGATCCGGACCAGGCGACGAGCGCGGAGGATGCGGTTGAAGTTCTCGTTCTTCGTGCCAGCGTCCTGGACAGGCGTGCCAGAGAAGTACGACGCGTCAAGCGCCTGGACACCGGACACGTTCAAGATGCCGCGGATGTTGGGCGAGCTGCCGTCACCGTTGAGGAGCGCGCTGTCCTCGACCAGAGCGAGCCCGTCGATCAAACGACCCTCGATGATCGACATCAACTGCGGCTCGTCCTCGAGCGCGCGGTCGGTGATCGGGATCCAGTGCGCGAGCGTCTGCACGGCTGCCTCGGCCTGCTCGAACGTCAGCGCCGACTCCGGCTTGACACCCGACTGACCGAGCGTGGTTGCGCTGGTCGCCGTCGCCTCGGACACTGCCGCGGCGTTGTTGGTGAATGCGAGCTCGCGATAGAACTCGATCAGGTTGCTCTGCGTCTGCCCGTTCAGGAAGGCGCTCCGCACGTTGCGCGGTGTCGCCTCCGGCATGAAGACGCCGGGCACGCGATCGGGCCGCACCATCTGCGACGGCAGGGCGCCGGTGTAGACGAGCGTGCGCGCCTCATCTGGGCCATGCCAGAACGAGCGCACGTCAATTGCCTCGGACGGCATCTTGCTGCCGATGCCGGCAGCGCGATACTCCCGGAACTGATCGGACTCAATGAAGCGGCGTCCGATGCTGCGCATTTCCTGGGCGTCGCGGCTCTCGGCTTCGTGGCCGCTCTCGCGTCCCTCAGTCCGGCCACCAGCCCGTGGGCCAGCGCCCTCGGACATGCGGCGGAACTCGGCATCGAACTCGCCCGCATCGCGCGAGCGGCGCTCCATGTCATCGATCTTCGTCTTCAGCGAGCGGGCTTCCTGCGACTTCGTGTCGTAGGCGGCGGCCTCCTCGTCGCTGAGCGTCCCGGCCTTCGCCTTATCGGCGAGCCCACGCAGCTCCTGCAGCAGGGCTGCGTACTGTTCCTTCAGGTTCATGCTGCTTCTCCCAGCTCCAACATCAGGAGCTCGTAGTCGAAGGTGATCGCGTGTCGTGCCTCGGGCGTGCCGTGGTCTGTGCCGGCGGCGGCGCTCTCGTTCCAGGCGGCGACGATCTGCTCGAGGACGGACCGGCGCTCGGGATCGAGCGTGCCGTCCTTCAGGGCATCCAAGAGGGTGGAGAGGGTCTCCGTGCCCATTGACCGGACACGGTCAGGCTTCGCTTTGGGGTTGCTGGCGAAGGTGACTGGCGAGGCTTCCCAGTAGCGGACTTCCGTCACGGCGCGGATCTCATTGCGGGGCATGGACTTGACCCACTCCGGCGCAACGGAGAGATCGATCTCGTCCTTGTCGGTGGCCGTGCGATCGCCCATGCGGTCGAACCCAAAGGAGAGCCCGGTCGGCGTGCCGAAGCGAAGGTTGCTCATCACTTCGGCGCCGCGCTGCACGCCTTCGTTGATCGCCGCGGTGATGCGCACACCCCGCTCGTCTTCGACCGCAGAGATGTGCTTCCCGATCGGGACGCCGTTGTAGTAGTCGTGCTGCCAGAGGATCGGGGCGTTCTTGGCCCGCTCGCGGAGCGTCTTCTTGAAGGAGCCGGGCACGAAGAAGGTGCCGCGATCGTCGACCACGTTCCAGAGCGCGATGTAGCCGTCGAATCCCGGCTGGTCACCCGTGGTGGGTGCCGCCGCGCGTACCTCGACCTGGCCATCGTCAGAGGCGACGAGGCAGGTATGAATTTCAAAGGTTTCGGGAAGTGGCTTCACGGGCCGGACCTCCAAGCAACAAAAAACGCCGTGACCACTCGCCTCCGGTGACGAGTGAGCACGGCGCGTTGAGCGCTCGCAGTTTTAGGCCCGGTGCTCTGGTTAGGCCAGGGTTCGGTTGTCTTCCTCAGATACTAGCACGTTGACGCAACCACAGGAACAGGTTTGTTCAACAAGCGCAACCGGCGACGTAATCACACGGTCGCGGATCTTGATAATCACGCGCCCTTGATTGAGTTCACCGAGGGTCTTGCCGCAGCGCTCGCAGACCCACCACGATCGCTCGGGAACGGACAGCACAGGCGGATGATCCGTCATTACGCCGCTACTCACCCGCGAGCACCGGCGCTACCGCGAGCGTGCCGTTCGGTGTATAGTTAGAACGGAGGTTCGATCTATGCTGATTCCGAGCACATGTGAGTATTGCGGAGCGGATTTCGGCGCCCCGTCGAAAGAAGTTGCCCGCGGACGTGGACGGTTTTGTTCGCGATCGTGTCACTACGCGAGCAAGCGGACAATTCCGGTGACCACTTGTCGCCAATGCGGGAAGGAATTCCGTCCGTTCAGTGGTTCGGCGGGATTGTTCTGCAGCATGGAGTGCTACAACGCGTTCCGCCGAGGATTGACCTCGGAACAGAGAGCGGCGTTGATGAGCGAGGCGACAGCTCGCATTCGAGGATCGAAGCGGTCTTCCGACGATCTTCGCAAACGAGCTGCAACGAAGCAAACGCGAGCGACATTGAGTGATGACGAAATCGAGATCCTGTCGGCCCTGAATGAAGTTGGCTTGCACCCTGTCCCTCATTACGCGGTCGATAAATACAACATCGACTTTGCGTTTCCCGACGTTATGATCGCGGTTGAATACAACGGCGGGAATTGGCACAACACTCCAAAGAAACGAGCCGAAGACGAAATCAAGGCCGGATTTCTTGCCAGCCTCGGATGGTCGCTTTTGGTATTCCCGAGAATCGCAAAACGGCGACGGGTTGACAGCGGAAACGCCCGCATCTTGCTTCCCGATTTGGTCAGAGAGGTGCATGCCGCTGTTACTCACCGCTCGTTAACACCGGAGCAATAGCGAGGGTTCCTCGTGGATGTTCCGCATCGATATGTTTATCTACGTCATCCAGCGCCACAACTAGCCCGTTCCGCTGGGCACAGGTCAGGCCGTCGCTCCCGGGGTCGGCATCGTGGTCCGGGTTGTCGAGCAGCTCCGCTCGATCGACCACGCCGCTTTCGCGGTAGCCGGCCGCGGAGGCGCGGTTGTAGCTGACCTGCGATTCCGTCCGCGCGATGGTGAGCGCTCGGCTCTCACTCCAGCCGTCGAACGTCGTCTGCAGTTGAGCGGCGATCTCATCGAGCGACTTGCCCTCGTTGAGCCCATTCGTGACGATGTCTTGGATCTGCGTTCGCGACTCATCTGCGATCCCGACGACGCGCTGCGCGAGGCCTCGCATCACACCACGCGTCCACGGATTCGCGAGATCGAACGACAAGCCCACGCCGGTCTGCGCGGTGGCGGCATCTGCCGCCGCATTTCCGGTCAAGAGGTAGAGCTTGTTGAGCTCCTTCGCGAGATCCGCATCTTCCTGCAGCCAGTTGATCGCCGCGAGCTCCCGCACCTCAACTGGTCCCGTGCCGCCGCGGCGCTCATCGAGGACGGCTGCGATCACGCGTTTGCCCTGCCCGTCGAAGTAGCGACTCAATGACGGCCGCATCCGCTCGGCGATTCGGAGATACGTCTTGCGGTTCGCGGTCCCGATCACCGCCCGCATTTCCTTTGGCCCGATCGTGGCCCGCAGCGCACGGTACTCCTCGGGCGAGAAGAGTGCGGCACGCTGCGTCTGGTCGCCGGTGGCATCCGGATTGGCGTCGATGTTCGGATCTTGCGACGGATCCGGATTCTGCTGTTGCTGCTGCAGCTGCGCTTCAGCCTTCTTCTGTGCCGCATCGAGCCGCTTCTGTTCGTCGGCCTTCGCCTTCTGGCCAAGGGGATCGCTCGCCGGAATCGCGTCAGTGGCGAGGCCTCGGAGGTAGAAGTCCTCTCCCGCGGGCTTCGGGAGGTTCAACTCTTCGTGATAGGTGTGCGCTGACAGCCCGCCGCCAAGGTAGGCCGTCGTGAGCCAAGCGGCCTTGGCATTGCGATCCTCCTGCAACGCGGGGATATCGCTCGTATCGAACTCGATCGCAATGTTGGGGCGTTGATCGAACTCAGGCAAAAGCGAAAGCGTGAAGGTGTCGTCCATGCGCGACCACAGCGGCGTGATGGTGTCCTCGTAAAACGATCTCCGCATCTCCGTCGCGTTGCTGAACGTGTTGCGCTCGATCCCGAAGCGAACGCCGACGAGGCCCGGCGGGACGCCGAACGCCTGGCAGATCGCGAGATCGGAGATGTCCCGGAGATCATTCAGCGCCAGCTCATCGAAGTCGAAACTCAGGCGCTTCACGTCCTTGATCCCGGCGAGGATCGCGGGCTCCGCGGCGCGATCGAGGCCCGCGTGCCGGCGAACCCACTTCTCCTTCAGCTGATCGGCTTTCGCCTGATCCATCGTCTGACCGTTCGTCAGATCCGGAACGAGGCCGTAGACGGGCATTGCCCCGCCGTCGAAGAACGCCTTGAGGAAATCGGTCATGGTGTTGAGCAAGCCATACTCGCGCAAGCAGGCCTCGAGCGGGCCGATCCCGTACGGGCTCATGTCCGGGCGATCGGCGAAGGTGTAGACGACGACGTCGGTCGCCGGCAGCGTGATCGCGTTCGCGTATCCGGGGATGCGGTACTCCCAGTCTGGAGGGGCCGCCGTCCGCGGGATCGGCTTGAGCCAGTCCGAGCGTAGCGGCCACAAACCGATCACGCGACTTCCGGCTGAGCGTTCCTTCTCGATCACACAGAACCCGGTTGTCGCGGCGATCATCGCCACCATCGAACTGAATCGCGACTCGCGCATGGTCGGGTTCGGGCGGACCATCAACTGCCGGAGCGGGTGGGCTGGTTCGGCCACGCGGCCGCCGTCCGGCGACTCGGCATAGATCTTCAGCGGCGCGGATCCGACCGCCGCGGCGATCACCCCCACGCACCGGAAGATCAGCGCGAGCTTCTCGTAGCTGCTCGCGTAGGTGTCGATCGAGCGCCGTGGCCACTGGGCACGGTTCGCTCGCGTCGGCGAGACGATCATGCCGACCGCCTCGCGGACTTCAGTGGGTTGACTGTCGACGGCGGTGCGCACGCTGCGCGGCCAGATGATGTCGCGAATGCCCATCAGTAGATGTTTACCTCCGCCGGCGGCATGGCCAGCCACGAACTCACGTACCGCCCCGCATCGAGGTAGTGAAAGGTCTCTTTGTCCTCGATTGCCTCAGTGGGGTCGCCGTTCACGTCAAGCACGCGTCCATACGTCCGCAGCTGGTCGAGCGTGCCGGCGAGTGTCCGGAAGAAGACCAGGCGGCGCGTGGCGATCAGCCCGTACATGCGGTTGATCCCGAGCTCGACTTCCGGAACGGATGGCTCACCGATCGGCATGCCGGCGGCCGCGTACTCCATGCGCCAGGACCCCTCCGACTTGGCCCCGCCGACCGCGATCGGAATGCCTGGCTCACCGGAGAGCAGCGTTTCGGTGTGGCTCGCCGCAGTGCGACCGCCAGCGTGGTACTCGCGGTACGCGAAGTACTTTCCGGTCGGCTCGCTCGTCTCTCGGTTGAGCTCCTGAGCCACGAACAGCCCGGCCGTGTTGACCCCACCGAAGTCCATGCCTAGATAGCGCGGCCACTCACTCGGGATCGGGAATGGATCGACGACGTTCAGCGTCTCGTCGAAACAGTCGTAAATCAGCCCCGCAGGTCGTTCGAACACGCCGAGGTAGAACATCCGGAACTTCCAGCGGGGGAGCTGCTCGCGGACCCGGTCCATCTCCGCTTTCGGGAAGCGCGGGTTCGCGGTGCTCGGGAAGTTGATGACGTCGATCTCGGAGTGATCTTGGTCTGCGGCGACCCACGGATCCCAGAAGGTCGCTTTCAGCCAGCCGAGGTCATAGGGCGTGGTGGTGAAGAGGGCGCGGCCCTGGTGGATCGAGAGGCGGCGCTGCAACGCCTCCCACGATGCTCGCTTGAACTTCTTCTGTCCGGCTTCATCGGCCCACAACGCCTTGATCGTCGCCGACTCAAGGGACTCGGGATCTTCCGCATACCCGAAGTAGACGACGGTCGGCGTGATCTGATCGACGCCCCAGAGCTTGCGGGCGCCGGCGGCCGAGAGCGTGAACTTGCGGACAGGGGAGGACTGGTAGGTGCCCAGCCGTAACTGCATTTCGAAGAGGCGGCGAAACTCGGGGAGGGCCTTGATCTCCAGGAGCGGAAAGGTAGGCGTAACGACCATGTAGTCGCCGGGGCCCTGGGCTCGCATCTCCTGGAGCAACCAGTGCGGACCGAAGCTCGTCTTGCCGGACTGCGTGCCGGCGAGCACCACAACGAAGCGCTTGGTGCTGCGAAGTGCGCGGCGCTGCCCTTCGTGGAAGTAGCGATGCAGCGTTCCATCCTCGGAGACCACCGCGAGATCGCGTACGGCGGCGACCATCAGGACGCCTCACCCGGTTCGTGATCGAGGATCGTGGTGATCTCGATCGGTCCGCCGTTGGGGCCGGAATGCTCGCGCTTCTCCGACCATTGACCAAGATCGGTTGCAGCGTGCTTCTCAAGCTCACGCAGTTCGCGATGCAAGGCGGCGTCGAAGGTGTACTCCTCAACGACCATGGCGTTGTCACCTCCGCCGATCTGCTTCAACGTCCGGACCAACCAACCGGTCTTGCCGCCGGGAATTGACTGCATCTCCGAGCTTTGGGCGCGCTCCGTGACAATTTGACGCAACGCGAACCATCGCTCGTTGTACTGATCGACACGTGATTGGAGGTGGGCAATTCCTGATCTTTCGATCTTTTCGCGGTATGCGGCGATGGCCTCTTTGATTCCAGGTTTATCTAGGTTCTCATCGCCGATGGCTCCGAGCGTTTTGGTGTTGCCGCGATAGCCAGCAAGGCGTGCCGCTTCGGTCGCATTGCCACGAGCCGGCCCGATATAGGCGGCAACGAAGGCGGCTTGCTTTGGCGTCAACTGCTTAGCCATAGGCCCTAGAAACGAGAAAAGCCGAGGCGCGGGTCACCCCGCGGTCCTCGGCTCCATACGGCACCTGCTCTTTGGTTGTTACGTCTACTCTAGCAGACGCCCTACACCGGTTGAATCACGATCAGCTTGCCCGGCCACTCGGCCACCTTGCGGCACGCGGGACACATCAGCAGGATCGTGTTCGGTTTCGTCGCCGCCCGCTTGGCCCAGACGCCTTCCTCCGGAACGATCACGCCGGTGTGGCGCTTGACCGCGAGGTCCTGAGATTTGCAACTGGGGCAGCGAACGGCGTGTCGGCTCATCCCACGGCTGCCTCCCTCGCCGCTGCCAGCGCGGCCTCTGGGGTCTTGCCAAAACCGTAGTACTCGCGTCGGTGCTGTCGGTGAGTGATGACCGTCGCCCGCCATCCAAACGACTCTTCGTCACCATCCCACAACTCAACCTTTGGGATTCCTCGATCCTCCGCAACATCCACGAGCATCGCGCTCAGGTCCGGCCCCTCCCGCAGCGCGTTCGCAATCTGCGGAATCGCTTCGATGAGGTATCCGGCAATCGCTTCGTGTCTCCATGTTCTCGGGTCAATGAGTCCCGGCCAGGCACACTCGGGGTCTCGGCTCAGACCATCTAAGCGCAACTCGCAGTCCCATATCCCGCGCGCAATCGCCTCCCGCAGCTCATCCATTCGCCGTCTCCTCCAGGTCTAACGGTGTCGGATTCGACACCTTTACGGATTCGCTCATCTCGATTTCTCCGGCGCCGGGCGGCTCATCTGCAGGATCACGCGGTCGCAGAGTTGGCGAAGATCTAACCAGCCCGACCAGTCCAGCTCGATCGCATGGCTGAACGCGTGCGGATCGGTTTCGGGATCGTCCAACGATCGCAGCGTCAGCTGGTACATCGCGATGCCGTCGACGAGCTCGCGGATCGCGACGAGCTCGAATGGATCGTCGTCTTCGTCGGCGACGCCGATGTCGATCAGATCCTGGGGCACGACCCCGCGCACGCGGCCGATCGCCTCCTGATCGACGTCGAGCCGCAGCTCCGGATAGATCACGGTGTCTCGCTCGGTCGTCACCATCTCACGCCCCCGCTCCGCGATGCCCCGCGAGGCGTTGCCAGGTGTCCAGCTCGGAGAGCAGTCCGAAGTGCTGCGCGATCAACATGATTTGCCAGTTGGACGGCATCCCGCGGCCGAACTCCCAGCCGCTGTACGTCGGGATGTCGACCTCGAGCACCGCGGCGATGTCGCGCAAGCTGATCTCCCGTTCGATCCGCGCCGCTTGAATCGCCTTGCCGATCGCCGTGCGCGCGACGTCCTGGCACCCGCAGTCGAAGAGCACGAAGCCCTGCAGTTCTTCGGACTTCGGGTCCCACGTGTCGGCCAGGCCGTACCGTGAGGTCATGCGGCCACAGTGGCGGCAGCCGCCGAGTCCTGCGTCGCTCATCGTGTCCAGTCCCACAGGCTCAACGCCCCTTTCGCCTCCGGTCGCTCCGGCACCGGACGCACGTTCTCGAGGATCCAGGCGAACCGCCCGGGCGCGTAGTGGCCCAGCGGCTTCTCTCGGGCCGGCACCGGCTCGCCGATCCGGGCCCTGCCGTGCCGGATGATCCGGACCTCGCCGGCCACGGATCGCACCATCGGCGCGCAGTCGACGAGATCCGCGATCGCGAGGATGCGGCCGCGCGTCCGCGGGAACTGCGCGCGCATCGTCCACACCGGCGAGCAGTGAAAGACGCTGGCGTTGATCAGGAGCCCCCGGATCGGCTGATCCAACGCGCACCGCAGCTCGTCGCGGGTCATGCCCTTCGCGGCATGGATCGCGATCGGCCCGCGGTAGCTCGTCTGCCAGCTGCGGGTCTCGATCGTCTTCTCACCGATCAGGATGAGCGTGGCCCACGGCTCGGTGATGGTGATCGCCTTCATGGTCTGGGTGCCGTTCCTGCCCGCGGTGGGCTTAGGGCGATATGTCGTGTTGGTCATTCACCATTCCCCTTGGGGATATCCCCCCATTCGTCGGCCGGAAACAACGCGTCCAGGCCGCATTCGTAGAACCGGGCCAGCTGGATGGCCACGCGAAACGATGGATCAGCGATTCCGGTTTCGATGTTGCTGAGTGCCGATCGCGTGATGCCGAGCTGCCCGGCCACTTTGGCTTGCGTCAACCCGTACGTCTTGCGGCGCAGGATCAACGCGGACCGTTTCCGGTGCCGAGGCGTCGGGAGATGCCGCCGCTCGACGCCGAGCTCACGGGCCGTCCTCATCGTTCCGCCTTCCAGGCCACGTGCCGTCGCACGTCCGCCCCGATGCGGTTGCGTGAGTGGATGCGGGCCTCGGCGGCGCATCGGTTTCGCGCGAGTCGGCGTGGAAGCGGCGCCTCCGTCTGCCAGACGAGCTGACCGGCGCCGTCGTGAACCGTGGCGATCCATCCCGTTCGCGCCGCCTTCGCCAACCGGATCGTGTACAGGAAGCCGTTCGCGACGATCGGGAGCGTCGCGTTCAGGTCGTCCGTCACCGGCCCACGCTCAGCAGGTGCGCGTGCTCGGGGTTCTCGGCCGCCCACACGCCCTTGTTCACGCGGATCCGCACCGCCGTCATGTACTGGCAGCAGATGTCGAGCAGGACGTCGCGGTGCTCGCTCGCGATGTGATTGCGTAGGAGATCCGCGAAGTGGTCGTAGCACGCGTCCCGGGCGCTCCAATCGGCGGAGGTGTTCGTGACGGCGATCTTCTTTCCGGAGGTCGAAGCCTTGTCCGGGACCTGAATGAGAAACGTCCAGCTCTTCGCCTTGAGCAAGAGCAGGTTCGCTCCCCGTTCTTCGACGTAAAGCCCAGTCTTGCGCTGGTAGTCGCTGTCCGTCTCCTCGAGGGCCGCGACCGCTTCCGCCAGCGCGTCGATGGCCTGGGTCCATTCCTCGCGGGTGTAGGAGCGGTACCGCCGCGGATAGCGGCCGTCGTTGTCGGCCCAGGTGTCGATCTCACCCTTTTGCTGATAGCCCTGGTAGCCGTTGTGTGGTGCGGTTTCGAGAACCTTCCACGGCACGAGGGCCTGAACGCGTTGGCGCTCCGCTTCCTGCTCGGCCCTGGCCGCGGCCTCCGCCTCCTGCTTGGCGAGTGCCTTCTTCTCGGCTTTGGATGGTTTCGCCGGCTCGGGTTCGACGGCGAAATCAGATTCGCTCAACTCGTCGGGTTCGAACATTTCGTCGAACTCGTCGATTTCCTGCCGCGCGGCGCCTGGGTTGATCGTGGCAACGGTCGTCGTATCTGACATCTGATTGCTCCTGTCGTGGGTGTGCTGTCCGGCTCCACACGAGCGCGGACCGATGGGTCCCGCCGGCCTACGTGGCCGTTCACGACCGCACCTCGGGAAACTCATCCCACGTCCGGCCGTCCAGCTCGCGGCCGCCGGCGTACGGGGTCTTCCCGCCCCACTGTTTGAAGAAAAACGGCACGCCGGCGTCGTCGCATCGATCGCGCAGCTGACGGAACCACGCGGCTTCGGGTTTGCGGTACGCCGGTCCGGATTCCCCGCCGGCGATCACCCATTCCAGTGACGATCGCGCCGCCCCGTGACGACCAGCTATCTCGCACTCACAAGCAGCCCCGCTCCCCCGTCCTGTCGTAGCCCAGACTGAACCGGACCCGCCGCAACGCGGACACACGGGAAACAGCCAGCCAGTGAGGTCGACCGGCCCGAGCAGCGGCTCGCAGCTGAGGAAGCGCACGGCCGCCGGTGTCTTGACCAGGTACGGGATTCGGAGATCCGCGGCCGATTGATCTTCGACCGATGTCCCAACCCACACGTTCGGCAGCGGCCACGGCAGCTCGTTGCACTGCGGATCAATTGGCTCACCCGGATGTTGGAAGGTGCGGAATAGGCGCGGGCTGTTCGCTTGCTTGCGGCTGATCCAGGCGTTCGCGTACCCGATCACGTCGCTCCGGAACTCGTCGCTGCTCAGCAGTTGCTGCATCCGGCGTGGACGCTTGGTCAAGACTTGGAAGATATGGTGATCGGCGATCGCCATGGTCGCGAAGACCTCGGCGATGAACGCGTCCGGCACGGCAGCGTGGAAGAGATCGCTCACCGAGTTGACAAAGATGCGGCGCGGTTTCGTCCATTGGATCGGAATCTCAAGGCGCGCGGGGATCGTCTGCACGACCTCGAAGGGCTGGTGGTATTGCGGGATGTTGCCGAACGCGCCGGTCTTCAGGTGCGCGGCGTGGCGCTGATTGTGGAGCGTTTCGGCATAGCAGTGGTCGCATCCGGCGGAAACCTTCGTACAGCCGACAACCGGATTCCACGTCGCGTCCGTCCATTCGATGTTGCTCTTGCCTGGCATTCTCTGATCCTCCTGCTGGCGCTAGCCCTCGCCGAGCCAGCGCATGAACGCGTCGTACGAAAGCTCGCCGGGTTTCGGGCTGGGCCGGACGATGGCCGACTCGAAGCGGTTGCACTCCGCGAGCATCTGCATCACCGCCGCTTGGCCCAGCGTGACCGTGCGGGACTGACTCTTCAGTTCCGCGAAGATCACGCGGGCGGCGCGCGGGTCGAGAATGATCAGGTCGGGAAGATGCTCCAGCTCCGGCGACTTGCTGCTGTCGCGGACGTGGTAGAGCTTCCCGCCGCGCATCGTGACCAGGCCGGCGATTGCGGCCTGCATCTGCGCCTCCGTGGTCGAGGCGCGGTAGCGGTCGAGGTTGGAGCGAGCATCACGCATCGCCGGACTCGAACTCCATCACCGCGGCGACGGCCACGGTCAACCCGTCGCTTGCAGCGAATCCCACGACGTGGTCAGTGAACTGCTCGCGGAACGTCTGCTCAAAACCCGGATCAAGCTGTCCGCCCTTGTGGAAATCCTCGCGGGTGACGAGCAGGCGAACGCGAGTCTCCAGGACGACGTACACGCCGGAGTCATCCTTCACGCCTCGGATCGTCTGAACAACCGGCTTGCTCTTCATCGTTGTCCCCCAAATGCGCGCAGCTCGTCGTCCGTGTACTGATCGAGCAGCTCCAACAACACGTCCGCGTGGCAAGCGTTGTCCGGCCTTCGCTCTTCGTCGACGTGGCGGCACCAGCACGCGAGCGGACGTCCTCGCAGCACGGGCAGCGCCCAGAGCAGACCAGTCGATGTCGACAGCATGTCGCGGAACAACTCGACCGAGACGGAACGTCCCGCCACCGACCGGTCCGAACCGATCGGATACGGATTCGCGAACGGGGACGTGTTCAGACGTCGCCGGTTGAATCTCCTGCCGACGTAGACCGCGCCCGCGACGGCATCATTGACGTGAACGACCTGGCCCGCACGCGTTGGCCAGTAGACCTCGTGCGCGCGATGCATCAGGTCATAGATTTCGGCACACCACGCGCGCGCCGCCTCGCGGGTCTCGATCAGATGCGTGGACCAATTCCCGGTGCGCTCCCACGGGAACCGCACCGATCCGCTCCATTGACCCATCTCGTCGCACGACACCCGACCGATGCACACGTTCTCGCGATAGACCGCTTCGGTTTTCGCCGTCGTCATCGCCCGTCCCTCCGTGCCGCGTGCTGCCGGGCCTCGGCGCCGCACCGGTTGCGGGCGAGCTGCAGCGGGAGCGGCGTCGCGCTCTGCCAGACGAGCCGCCCGATGTCGTCATGCACGGTCGCGATCCAGCCGGTCGACGCCGCCTTGCGAATCTCGACGGCGTACTGGTAGCCGTGGGTCACGAGCGTGCTCGCGTGGTGCAGTTGATCGGTCATGACGCGACACCCGCGAAGAGCGGCATCGTCTGCTCGGCTGAACGCGCGAGGATCGCCGCTTCGGCGTTGCGCACCGCCTGCCGGTGATAGCTTTCCTTCAGCTCGAAGCCGAGCGCGTTGCGCCCCTGCTCGATCGCAACGACGGCCGTCGAGCCGATCCCCATGAAGGGATCGATCACGGTGCCACCTTCCGCCGAGTACAAGCGCACGCACCGGCGGATGACTTCGAGCTGGAGCGGGCAGACGTGCTTCTCGTCGTCATCCTCGCGGGCGCTCTTCCAGCCGGTCAGCACGTCCGTCTCGCGGATGTCGTCCCACACGCCGTGCGCCCACTTGATCCATTCATCAGTGGTGACCCAGCCGCCGGGGTTTTCCTGGACATCGCGCAGCGCGGGCACCGGGGTGCCGCCGTCGCCGGGCTTGCGGAAGATCATCACGTAGTCGTTAACGGCCGGGGCGAGCTTGCGCGCGTCGCGCTTGCCGGTCACGAAGAGGAGCGAGTGCAGCTTGAGGCGTTGCGCGATCACCTGCGGGTTCTTGGCGATCGCCACCTCGCCCGCCCAGTCGAACCCGCCCGCGCCGAACAAGTCCACCACGGCGCCCCGGAAATCGCGGCGGCCCATGTAGCCGTGCTGCACGCCGGTCGCGATCAGTTGCTGGATATGGATGCAGGCGACGCCGCCGGGCTCGAGGATCCGGTGGAGCTGGTCAACGAAGAAGCGCATGTGCAGGCCGAACTGGCCCGACCGCATGTCGATCCCGTCGACGTTGTTGCCGATGTCTTCGGTCTTGCCGGAGTAGGTGAAGAGCGACCCGAAGGGGATGCTCGTCACGCAGAGATGGACCGCGGCGTCGGCGATGCGCTCGGCCATGCCGGCGACGCAGTCTTCGTTCCAGATCACGAAGTTTGGTTCCATTAGGCGGCGGCCTCCTGCAGCGCGTCACGGTAGTGCCGCTCCTGCTGGGCGACCTCGTCCATGAACCGGCGTTCTTTCTCGCGAACGTTCGTGAAGATGAGCCCTTCGAGCTCCGGCACATACGGCGTCCACACCCGCACCGTCTCGGTTTGCCCGAATCGGTAGGCGCGGCGGATCGCCTGGTACATGCGCTCGAAGCTGTCGTCGAATCCGGAAAAGACCATGCCGCGCACGAACTGAAGGTTCAGTCCGTAGCCGATCAGCTGCGGCTTGGAGATGAGGATCGTGATCTCGCCGTCGCGGAAGCGGGCGAGCGTCTGCTCACGCACGGCGTCTGACATCGATCCGGTGAGGATTGCGGCACCAGGGAGATACTCGGCGAGGATCGTCGCCTCCGCATCGAACGCAGTCCAGATCAAGACCGGCCCGTGTTTGAGCGCCGCCGTGGCGATCGCTGCGACGCGCCGCGGCTTGTGAGATGCGACGCGGCGGATCGTCTTGCCGCCGTCCTCGTACAGGAAGCCGCGCGCGAGCTGGGCGAGCTTGGCGCGCGGCACCACGCCGAGTTTGTCGTCACCGAACATGCCGGCGCCGTGCTCAGCGAGGATGCCCATCCGCAGCTCTGCTTGCTCGCCGGTCATCTCGATCCGCTCTTCGAAGATTTCCGGCGGGGGGAGCGTGGCGAGGATGTCACCGAATCCGAACGCGGCGGGATCGCGCATGTAGAGCGACCACGATGCGAGAAAGCGGTAGTAGGCAGGGCGCGCGTGCGGCTTGACCGTCCACTCGCCGTACTTGTCGCGGGTGAAGTAAGTCCACAGGATCTCGTTCTCGTGCCGCAACGTCTCCAGGAAGCTGGCCTGCGAGGCGTATTCCATCGCGTCGTTCGGCGCCGGCGTAGCGGTTAGGGATAGCTTGTAGGGGATGCCGCGTGCGCTCTTGATCAGCGCCCACTTGATCACCCCACCGCCCGTCTTGAGCACGCTCGATTCGTCGGCGCAGATGCCCGTGCAGTAACGCAGGTCGCTGAGCACCTCCGGCTCGCCGCGCTTGGGAATGAACTTCTGGTAGTTGGTGATGCCCACGGCGGGCGTCTCACCCCGGCACCACGCGGAAAGATCGTCCCGGGAGTCGATCCGCTCGAGCGGCAAGTTATCGCCGTAGAACCGCTCGGCCTCGCGGATCATCTGCGGGATGATCGCGGGGTGCGTCAGGTAGAGCACGCGCCCGTTGGTCCGCAGCATCACCTGGCGGCACCACTCCAGGCCCATCGGTCCCTTGCCGAGTCCCGTGTCGCACCAGATCGCGAAGCGCTTGGCCGCGAGCGCCATGGTGAGCGCCCATTGCTGGTAGTCGAAGAGATGCCCGGCCAGCGGCAACACCTGCCCGGCCACGACCGGAGCCTCGATGCCCAGCATCGGCGCGAATCTCGCCGGCGCGGTCATCGTGTAGCGGTCGGTCTCCCAGTCGTACTCGATCCGGGATTCCGGGAGCTTCTTGGTGCGCAAGAACAAGGTGTATTCATCGATGTCGAATCGATCGAATGTCACCGTGAGGCTGTCTCCGGAGATCGTCACCGCGTCGCTCATGCCGCCACGCTCCGCTTCCAGCTCGTGCGGGCGTCGTCCCGGCACTGCCCCCCGATCGGCAACGGCTCCAGGGCGAGCACGTCGGCGCGGCGGAAGAGATGGCCGAACCGGCCCTGGCCCTTGTTGACCGTGATCGGGCGCAGCCACCCGTCGCGCACCCATCGCTGCACGGTGCTCACGGTGCAGCACCGCAGCTCCGCGACCTGCGCCGTCGTCAGCACGCCAGCCGATGCGCGCATGGCGACGAAGCGGGCTCGCCGGCGCGGGTCCGGCATCTCGCTCGGGTCCCACAGATTCCAGTACCGCTCATCCGCAAGGAACGCTTCGAGGTGATCCGGATGGATCATCCACCGGCGTCCGATCCACGTCGCCGGCAGCACGCCGCGGCGGATCAACGGGGTCACCGAGCGCGGGTTGCTCTTGCCCAGGAGGCTGGCGACCTTCGATGCGCTCAGCAGCGTGTCCCGGTGGGACGGCAGGCGGTACTTGGTGCGGGCGTTCGTGATCGCGTAGACCGTCACATTCATCGCGGCCGCGATCTCCGGCAGCGTCTTGCCCTGCTCGATCATCTCCATCAGCTGGAATCGGCGTCCTCTCGTCCAAAACGCGGGGCCGGTCTTCGACCACGGTCGCGCTCGCTGGGTCATGTGATCCTCCTGACGTGTTCGCACGGTTTTCATGCGACTGAGCATGTTCGCAACGCGTCTCCGGCGCCGCGGTGGGTCGTTGTCTGTCCTAGCTCGCGGCCTTCTCGACGAGCCGGAGCCGGTGTTCGCGCGATCGTTCCGCCGCAACCTCAGCGAGGGGCCGCGCTCCCCCTCCCGCGGCGATCTGGCTGAACGGCACTTCGCGCACCGCCCGGCCCCGGTAGACCTCGTAGGTCCGGAAGAAGTGCGCCCGCTCGACACCGAGCGTTTCGGATTGACAGATCTCCCGCCACCCGATGGCGCGCACTGCCTGGCGGATCGGCTCGCAGGTGAACTGCGGCGATCCGTAGCTGCCGATCCGGCGGACCTCGGCGAGCACCTGCGCCCATGCCTCTTCGGCGCTCGGCACTCCGCATCCCTGCTCGATCGAGAGGCCGCGCAGTTCGCCGGGCTTCGGTGGCCACTTTCCCTTCTCGGTGTCGCGAAGCCAGAGCTGCAGTGCGTGGTTCACCAGCTCGTACGGCACGTCGCCGAGCACCTGGTGCCAGAGCGCGATCCGGTCGTCGCTGTCGTCGATGTCGCGGTACTCGATCTTCATCACCGCGAAGAGCTCGTACGTCTCGGCCTTGGTCATTCGCCCTGTGCCCTCAACTCCGCGGCCTTCGCCGCCAATTCCGCCGGTGTCCGGCCGGCGCCCCGCGTTGGTAAGCGGATCGGGATCGGTGCCTCGACCTCCGGCGGTGGGTTCTCCCACAGCCCATCCCGCAGCCAGATCTCGCAGGTCTTGACCATCCCGCGTCGCCACCGCTCCGACCGCTTCCAGACATCGAGCATCGTCATCAGCTCACCGTGCCGGTGGCGAATCTTTCGCCACTGGGCGTAGCTCTTCTGCTTCGACCCGTGACCCGTGGGATAGGTCTCCCAAAACTCGGTGAAGTCCGGGTGAAACTCGCCCCCCTTGGGGGGAGGGGGGGTATCTCCTGCTTCTGTTCCTGCTTCTGTTCCTGCTTCTGTTACTGATATGGCGTGGGTATCTGGTGGGACGGGGGTGGGACGGGGGTGGGTATCCCGTCCCACCTTGGTGGGTGGGGGCGGGGTGGTTCGCACGTTTTCCAAGTGCGGATAGACACCCCATAGCCACTCCTGCGCGAATGCCGGCAACGTATCCGCCGCCCGCCGTGCCGCGATGTCGAACTTGTCCCCAGTGTTCGCGCGCTGGTGCCGGTAGAAGTTCCGCAGAATCAGTAGGTTCTCCTCCGGCCACCAGCGCACGCGGTCCCCTAGCCGCTCGATCGCCTCCGGAATGTGTGCCGCCTCGATGCCCGTCTCGAACGCGATCTGCCTGACGGTGATCTCCATTGCCCCGCACTGGGTGACCCGTCGATTGGTGATGAAGAAGAGAAAGATCAACTTGGCTCGCGGATGGAGGTCCGCGAACCACGGGTCGTCCCATGTGGTGCAATCGATCGATCGGTACATCGACTCCTGCTTCCTTAGTGCGCGATCTCGGTCACATTGCGGCGCGATTGCAGCCGCTCGATGTAGGCGGATGCGTCGCGCCGGCTCAGGCCCGAAACGTCGGTGCCGTAGAGCTGCGTCACCTCGTCGTTCAGATCCTCGTCACCGATCCCGTGCTCGCGGGCGATCGCCTGGATGAACTTGACCTGGCGCGGGGTCGCGGCCTGCGCGTCACCGCCGCCGCGGCGATTGCCGCCGTCGTAGCCGGAGTCCATCCGGCGACCGCGGGTCGAGGCGAAGTCGATCGGCGAGTCGACGACATTGCCGCCATCGGCCCCGAAGTCGAAGTCGGGACAGAACTGCGTGCCGAATCCCAGCGCCGCCAGCGCCCGGCCGATTGCTTTCGTCTCCGCTTTCTCGATGTACTCCCGGAAGTCGTCGAACCCTTCGCTCCCGTAGCCCGTCGCGCCCGATCCATTGGGCAGCGTGACGCGCGCCCGGAAGATCGCCATCTGATCGGCGTGACTGACGAGCTCCGTCTCGATCGACGCCTCCGGGTGGGTCTCGCGCAGCCACACGAGTCGCCACTTGACTTCTAAATATTCTTTCCCGCCTACTTTTGTGAGGTAACGGGACGGGTCGAACGTCCGTTGCTCGGCCATCGTTATCCTCCGCTTCGGTGGTGCTTCAAGTGGCAAGTCATGCACAGCACCTCGAGATTCGACAGATCGTTGTTGCGACGGTCTTCGTCGCGGTGATGAACCACGATCCGCTTAGGCGGAACCGCGCCGCAGCGGGCGCATACCTGCCCGTGGGCCTCGAACGCGATCCGCCGGTAGTAGCGAGGCTGGATTCCTCCTCGCCAGCCCGGATGATCCTGTCCACCACGATGCAGATCGTGAAGATGCGCATCGGGCTGGTTGGCGTATTGCTTCAGCGCTTCCGAGATCTTCCGGCGATGCTCAGGCGACTTTGGTTGGCCGGTCGATCCGAACCCCTTAGGCTCCTGCATGACTGCGGCTCCATTGCGCCAGCCAGTGATCGGCCAGCTGCGTGACCGTGTAGATCCCGCGTCGCATCGAGGCGAAGACCGGGAGCTGCGCGGCTTCGACGTTCTGTTTCTTCCCGACGCGGATCGCGTCGTCCGCGGTTGGCTCGGTGATCTGGATCGCGAGCTGCTCGCCGGCCGCGTCGATCGCGACCCGGATCGCCGCCGGCTGGTCCATCGCCCGGGCCAGCGCCGCGTTCAGGAACGCCCGGTCGTCCTTGATGTAGAGCGAGAGCTGACCCGCCGGGCCGACGCGTGGCAGCGGCGTCACCGCGGTGAATCCCACCGGCGGCCAACGCGGGGTATCGGAGACGGGTGCCGGCGCGTCGTTCGCGATGGTGGCCTCCATCTCTCGGAGGTTGTCGAGCCATCCGCGATCGGCATCGGAGTACGGCACCGAGAGCGGATCCACCGCCGCGGCCGCAGCGGGCTCCGGCTTGTCCTCGGCTGGGATGTCGAAGCCGAGCTCCGACGCCTTGTCCAGGAATCGCTCGGTGAGGGGCGGGCGCGGCTTCGACCGCTCCACGCGGACGGTCCGCGCCGGCGGCGGTGCGACGGGCACGTATTCGATCTCGCGCTCGAGCGCGGCCGACGCGGCCTCGGCGACGATCGCTGAGCTCGGGTTGTCGGGATAGCCGAGATCCGTCGCCCACCGCGCGAAGACGTCGCGCATCCGCGCGGTCCCCTTCTGCGCGATGAACTTCTGGACCGCGGAACCGGTGATGCCTTCGATCTCGATCGCGAGCTCTTCGGTGGTGACGCCCGCGGCTTTGATATACGCGGCGGTGAACCGCGCGAGCGCCCACTCCGAGAGCGGTTTGATGCTTGCTTCCGTGACCATGCGTGTTCCCTCGATCGGTATCGACGATCGCGCGGGGCGCTATCGCCAGCGAATCCAGCGACCGAGGACAGCGTCGAGCTGTGCCCCGGCCAACAATCGGCAGGACCGCGCGGCCGCGATCCGATATCCAACCCACTTCATGTCTGCTACCCTGATCCTGTTCAGATCCATGAGCGCGCCTGGCGGCCCTATCCGTCAGGCGCGCGGTCGTTGCAGCACTCGCCGGTCCTCTCCCGCCTCGCGTGTCAGTCGCGTCACGTGTGGGGTGACCGCCCCGGCGCCCGCCATCGCTCCGATCAACCGGAACACGTTGTCGAGGTCGGCCGCCGCCGCGGGCAGGGGATCGAACGTCGCTCGCGCGCGATCGCAGCTGCTCATCAGCGCCGTCCGGTCGCTCTCCGGCATCAGGCCCGCCATCTGTTCGGCGTAGCCGATCAACCGCTGCAGCGACTCACCGTGGTCATCCAGCCAATCGCTCAGCACTTTCGATCCGCGCGGCGTTGGCATCGTTTCTCCCCCCTTTCCGTGCGCATACGCGCACCGCGTCATTCCGTCGTACCGTCGAGTCAGGTCGCTTCCACACGCGGCCGGCACGGGTGGCACCGGCCGCCGTGGCAGCAGTTCAGCGGGAAGGACGTCTACATATGCACCTCCTCTCGAACGGAACCGGACAGACCAGCCTCTACGGAAACCGGCATGCCCAGACAAGCGGCCGCGACGATCTCGCGATCCGGGCGCGTCACCGCGGCGCCCGCCTGTCTGGACGCGCCGGTCAGGCGCGTCGCTCGGTTGGATCAGGACGTCGGCGCGACGCGCCAGGTGCGAAGTTCCGCCTCGAGCGCGGGTGCGAATTCCCGGGCCATCTTGTCGACGGCGCTGACCGCGTTTGGGTCGTATCGGCCAGTGCCGGACCGACGTTCCTTGGCGAACCCGATCCGGTCGATCGTGCGCCGATGCGCTGGACTGAACTGCTGGAAGGACTCCGGCCCGCCCGCGTACCAGCCGCGCATCGGGGTCCCACCGAGCGCGCCGAACGCGCACGCTCGGCTGTAGGTGCTGGCGTCATGCATGCCGGTCCAGGCGATCACGAGCGACGGTTGGTCGGGGTTGGTGACGTCCCACGCCTCGACGGTTCGCTTGCCGTCATGCCGCAGCCACAGCGCACGCGCGATCACGGCGATCGTCGTGCCGATCATCGGGTCGGGCTCGTCGGTCCATGGGATCTCGTAGCGGTCGGTGCTACGCCAGATCGACAGCTCGAAGCGCAACTTGACCTCAGGATCCGTCGTCTGCAGTTGATCGCGCTGTTGGTCGAGAGTTGCTGTCATCACTCACCCTCTCGTCATCCGGCCGGGCGGCCGGGTCTGTCATCACCAGTCCGGCGAACGTCGCCGGCACGAACACGAGGAGCGCTGCGATCACGCCGATCGCTGCAGGGATCTCCACGGGTCAACCTCCGCAGCGACCAAGTCGATCGCTGCCAGGAAGACGCTGTCTGCAACCCGCGTCACCAAATCCGCGCGGTTCCGCTTGAGCCGCTCGAGCGTGGCGCGCCGCTGGTCCGCGCCCCACTCCTCATCGATCTCGCCGAACTCATCGACCGGCGTCCCGTCGATCCCCCCATGCGCGTCCGGTTCCCCGTCCGGCTGCGCGGCCGGATCGATCAACGCCGTCACCCTTTCCCCCTCTCGTCGTTGACCCGCTCGCCACCCTCGGCCGCAATCAGCAGCCGAAACGCCTCGCGCGCCGCCATCGCCCACCGGCCCTCGAATCGACGCTCCGCGATCCGCCCCAGCTCGTCGCGCATGTCCTTCGGGACGCGCACCGAGACGCGGTGTTCGGTGGATTCGTCGACGGGGATGTGCACGCCCATCCGCATACCTCCTGATTCGCTACTTACTACTACACGTCGAGAGTAGCGCGCAGATACTCCGTTGTCAACCATCGAGATACGTTGGATGCTGATACCTATGAGCGATGAAGGACTCGGACAACTGATTCGCGCGGCGCGGCTTCGAAAAGGCTGGACTCAAGGGGACCTAGCCGAGGCGATCGGCGTCGATCGCGCTTACATCTCGCAGTTGGAGACAAGCGGTCGGAAGTGGCCGAAGACGCACATTCAGTCGCTATCGAAGGTTTTGGGCCTCACCGAACTAGAGATGGCGGTTGCGGCCGGGCTGATCAATCCCGTCGAAACAGAAACCAAAACGGATACGACCAGCGACGATCCTCTGCTGAACGTGGTCATGCACGACGCCCGCAACTTGACGCCCGAGGGCCTCGAGGCGTTGCGCGACATCGTTCGCGGTCTGTTGAAGATGCAGGAACGGAGCGGAGGGGAATGATGCGCGGTGACGCGGCGCAGGGTGATCAGGTGTGAGTCACCCGAATGATCGCGGTGGTCCTTATCCGTCCGTCGTCATTCTCAGTGACGGCGTCCGATCGTCGGATGACGATGGTCTCTCGACCAAGCTCACTCGCGTGGTGTCGTCAACCACTGTCCCGACGCTGGGCACGACCGTATCGCTTCGCCTAGTGGTCGTCTTCTACGGTGGCGTCCGGCGCGGCCAAACAGACCTTGTTGTCACCATTTTTGGTCCGACGGGCGAGTACCCAGGACATGTGGAGTCGTTTCGGTATGAAGGCTCGCCGTTCGATTCCACGCGATTCGACATTCCGATCGCGTTCGTAGCAGACGGCGTAGGACCGTACTGGTTCGATGTCCGCGTCGGCGATCACTTCCTCAGCCGTGTGCCGCTGGTCGTGAATCTTCCGGGGCGGCGATACAACTGGCTTACAGACGATCCGTTTGGCTAGGTTGCGCTGTCGTCAGGCGGTCTTCCTGAACGATATCGGCAGCACACGGACGCCGGGGCATCAGCATGCGCGGTCCATTGGTTTCCACGACGACAAGGCGGTCGTCAATGAGCCACACCATGAGATCCGATCGAAGCCATCCGAACGTTCCGCCGGGATCCGGCGCGATGCCTGGATCACTGAAGCCCGTGGTGTCAGCCGACATCGTTCCCTCCCATTCGAAACGTGACCGAATGGTAACGCAACCATGAGCAACCCCATCACCTCCGCGATCGCGCGGTATCGCCTCCACGATCACGGTACCCCCGTCGACCTGTCGCCGCTGCAGGAATGCTGCCCGATCACCTGGACGGACCTGACGGCCACCGGCCTGGTCGGCTTCTGCATGGCCGATCGGCCGGCGACGGACAAGCATCCCGCGAAGATCGTCCTCTGCGAGTCGATCGATCGGCGCTGGCGTCCGATCGTCTACGCCCACGAGGCCGCGCACGGGCTGTTCGGTCATCGCGGCTCACTGGCGGCAGCGTCGGTCGATCAGTGGTTCCACGGCCGCCAGGAGCGCGACGCGTGGGCCGCCGCGGCGCAGCTGCTGATCCCGCCCGCGGTCACGATCGAGCTCATCGAGATCACCCCGGAATCCCTCGCCGAGATCTGCGGACTCCCGTACGAGTTCGCGGCCGGCGCGATCGCGAATTGGAGATGACGATGGCGATGCTCGGCGAGCTCGTACGCGACGCACGCTTGCAGCTGGGATGGTCGCAACAGGACCTCGCCGAGCGTTGCGGGACGAAGCCGGCGTACATCAGCCTGATCGAGACGAATAGCCGCAAGTGGCCGCGCGAGCTGGTCCCGGAACTCGCGCGAGCGCTCGGTCTGTCGCAGATCGACATGGCGATCGCCGCGGGCCTGATCGAACCGGACGCGCATCGCGCGGCCGCGGACAAGTCGGCGGGGACCACGCTCGAGCGGCGGATCGCCAGCGGGGTGAGTCGACTCGACGAGGACGCCCAGCGCCACGTGCTCGCGCTCGTCGAGCTGCTCAACGCGCGGACGCCCCAATGAGCCGCCGTCGCCGGCGTCGCGATTTCGACGACCTGCGGATCCTGATCCCCTACTGCCGGCAGTCGATGGCGCGACCCGGGGAGACGTCCGACACGTCCCTCAGTCTCGATGCGCAAGAGGACGCCGTCCGCGCTTACGGCCAGCAGCACGGCTACACGGTCGAGCGGGCGATTCGCGATCACGATCTCAAAGGCGAGACGTCCGAACGCGCCGGCGTCGCGGAGCTACTCGACCGCGCCCGCCCGGGTGTGACGATCGGCGTGCATCTGTGGGATCGCCTCGGCCGCGGGTTTGTGCTCGACGCGATCGCCGAGCAGATCGAGATGCGCGGGGCCCGCGCGATCAGCATCACCCAGTCATCCGACCGATTCGGCCGGCGAATTCATGCGGTCCTCGGTGCCCAGTATGTCGAAGAACGCGTCGAAGCGAATCTGAAGGCCGAGGGCCGCGAAGATTCGAATCACTTCGTCGAGGCGACTCGTGTCACCCTCTTCGATCATTTCAATGCGCCGGGCTTTCAATCCCGTCTGCTCAGCGAGTTCGCCAATGTCGACACCCAGCGCTTCCCGCCACTTGTAGATCTGGTTCGCCAACTCGAGGTGGAGGTCTGCGAGCTGCTCGTCTGTGGTCATCAGCTCAATCCTTTCCGGATTGCATCTCGGTATGTTTTCGCTCGTTTGATGTGGCGCGTTGGGGTCTTCTGATCCTTCTTCTTGAACCCAAGAAGAAGCCAGTGGTCCCCGCCTTCATGGCAGTACAGGATTCGAAACTCCTGGCGGTCCCACGACCAGCGAAGCTCGAAAATCCCGTCGTCAATGTACTTACGATGTCTCGGTCGATTTTCGATTTCACCAGACTCAAGGAACCCGATGACACGCTTCCCCAAGGTGCTGGCCTGGACGTCGATGTCTAAGAGGAATTCGTCGACGGGACATCGGGATTCTGTTCGGTAGAACTTGCATTCGCCCATCGGTACCGCCGTGACCTCTCCGTTGATTCGTGGACGGCCACCTAGCGTGTCAACCAATGGTGCGCGGTGAGCCAAACGGCTGTCAATACCCTCATTCAGCCGACACAACGGTACATTCGAACCAAAACACGGAACGGCCCGGTGAGCGCTCACCGGGCCGTTCCTTCATCTGTGTGTGTCCGTTGCTGGGGCCGATCGCCTTCGGCCGTCTTTCAACGTGCGGCGATCGACTGGCCCGAGTGTAGAACGGGCGTGCGCGTTTGTCCAGGCTCAGCCGCTGGAACTCGAAAGCCATTCCCGCGGGACCGTGTCCGCTCCCGTGATCGATCCGCGAAACGGCGAGCTGCTTGCTTTGCGATTGATGGACTGCGCCTTCTCCGAATTCGCCGCCGAATCAGGTGTCTCGCGCACCCACATGTCCGGATGCGTCTCGAGCGCGATCGGCGCGTTTCCATCCGGCCGGCCAGTGATCAGATCCGTGAACGATTCCCAGTGCGAGATGGGTGACTTGAAGAGCTTGTAGACGACCGTCGCGGCCGCGCCGATCAGCAGCGCCAGGCGCACCGTGTTCGACGTCTCCAGTCGGCCGATCGCCGCCAGATACCCGACCGCGACGACCACCGAAGCGATCGCCAGGGAGAGCGTCTTCGCGGTCGGAGACCACGTCGACGCGTTGATTGCCCCCAGGAACCACGGAAGCGCGGCGATGAGGATGATGAGGTACAACGTTTCGTTCGATGCCCCCAGGACCGTGTCCAACATCTTGAAACCCTTTCTCGCGTTCGGCCGTTGCAGCGACCGTCGCTATTGCATAAAAGCGGGCTTGGTTGGAATAACGAGATCGCTATTCCAACCGAGCGACGTTAGGCGGCCTTCGGCTGGCGACGCCGGAAGGTGATGCCCGGATCGAGCGAGCTGGCGCGAATCGCGGATCCATACCGGGAGATCAGCCAGCCGTCATCGGTGAGGTAGCGGCCATCGACCGTCTCGCCGATCTTCAAGGGCGGCCGGGAGTACGGCGCGTTCGGAGCTGGCGCGCTGCGCACCTTCGCCGGCGCAATCGCGTGGAAGTCGCGCGCGATGAAGCGCCACCGCACGCCGTTGACGACCCGGTCGGATCCGGACTCGATCGCCTTCGCGGTCCACCAGTCCGGCAGGACCGGCGAGGTGTACTTCGTTCCGGTGCCCGGGACCAACTCGGCCGCCGCGGCGTTCAGCAGCGGCACCCACAGGCCCCGCTCGCGCATGAACTGCGGACAGTTCTTGTGATCCGGTGCCCAGCTGTTGTGCTGTTTCACCCGTTCCTTGACCAGGCGCGGATCCAGATCGTCGACGATCCCGACGTCGGTCCGGAACTTGAACCGGCGCGGGTTACGGAAGATCTCCGCGATCAGCCACGCCAGGTGATTCATGGTCAGACCGAAGTTTCCAACCTGGATCGTCTCGATCGCGATCGAGTCCCGGTTGCCGGCCCCGTAGTAGCCGTCACTGGCGTGCCACGCGTTTTCGTTCAGGTAGATCAGCTGCACGATCTTCGTCGGCCCACACACGAAGTGGAACGACACGGCGTTCTCGCCCCCACCGTTGTGGACGAACCGCGCGTGCATGTCCTCGTCGGCGCCCGGTGCGGTATTCCCGACCTCGTGCACCGTGACGTTGGACGCGTCCGGCATCGGCAACGCTGGCCGATTCGGCGCGTTCCCCTCGAGCACCCAGATCTCGATCGGGCACTCCTGCGCTTTGATAGTCACTGGGGTTGGTTCTCCCGTGATCCCCCACCTGGCGAAGCGCGCGAGCACTCCGGCGGTGTAGCCGGCCGGATCGTTCGCATCATTCCCCGGCGCATAGACGTCGACGAATGAGCGGAGGTCCGTGGTGCGCGCGTACGCGTAGGCGGGGTCCGTGACGCGCGATCGCCATTCGGCCGCGCAGTCGCTGAACGATGCGAACCGCTGGAACTCATTCACGCCGCGGCGCTTCAGGTTCAGCGGGTTTCGATTTTCTGCCCGGTTCCGTGCGTAGTTCCGACCGTAGTCGGATTCTTGACCGCACAACGCGGCCATCAGGGCCGAGTGATCGCCGGCCGCGGCCAGCATGCGATCCCACTCGGAGAGCAACGGGGACTCCCGCGCTCGGAGCTCGTCGTACCAGGTACCCGGATCAAGCCGGCCGTACGATCGCCAGTTCGTCATCAGGTCCGCCTCTGCAGGAAGCGCACAGATGACAGCCGTCGCGTGCGCACGTCCGGCCGCAATCGGCGCAGATTCCTGGTTTGATGGTCCGTAGCCCAAGGCGAAACAGATCGTCCTGACGCGTCTTCGGGAGACCGCGGTTCCGATGCGGTGCGCGTCGTTCGAGGTCGTCTGTGTCGTCAGCGTCGCGGTACATCAGCCGTCGACGCTGACCCTGCCGGCGATCGAGATCTCCGGCGGGATCAGCAGCGCCAGGCGCTTTACCACGGGCTGGGGATATTCGGCATGTGATCGGCCAGCCAGGACACGACCAGCCACACATTCACGATGAAGATCAGCAGCCCCGCCCAGAACTTGCGGCCGCGGTTGAGCACATCGGAGGCCTTGTGCAGGCCATCCAGCGAGTTCGCGATCAGCTCGAGGCGTTCGACCACGGCATCTTGGCGATCGAGCTTTGCAGCCATCTCGGTCACCTTCGTCTCAAGGGCGGAGACCCGGAGGGCCATCCGAGCCTCCAGGGCTGCGATCTGCGAGGTCAGGTCCGTGATCGCCGTCTCCTGCCGGTCCATCCATCGACCCGTCATTTCCTGTTCGCTCGGACTCACTCACCTGCCCATCCTTTGCTAGTGCGCGAGGCTCTCTGTTGGCGCTTCTGCGCTCGAATGCACGTCGCCCCACGTGGCGCTACGGCGTGATGTAGTCCTGCCCGATCAGGCAGCGGCCGACCTCGACGGTGGCGCCGTATCCGGCCCCGTCCGTGATCCGGACTGCATACCGGTGCTCACCGACCGGCCAGTCGTCGGTTTCCGCCGCCTGCACGGTGAGCGTCGCTGTGGCGTCGGCCACGTCCGAGATCACGATGTCTCCCGTATCGGTGGATCCGGACCAGATCAGCGTCTCGGCGGAATCGGTCTGGCGGATCGCCACTTCGATCATCGCGCCGGCCATCGTCTCGATCGGATCGCCGTCGCTGTTGAGGAACTGCAGATCGCGCACGAGCTGGTCGCCCTTCGTCACGATCAGTTCGCCAGCGGTTTCGGTCACAGCCATCGTCGTCTCCCTTACGGAATGCGCTTGACGAGCGCGAGCTTCGGCTTCGTCTTCGCGAGCGCATGCGCTCGCTTCAACACCGCCTCAGAAAAATCGAGCGTTCGCGCTGCGAGGAAGGCGACCTCGTCATCAGTGGGCATCCGGTCGAAGAGCACCAGGCCCGCCAGTCGCCCGTTGTTGACGTTTGCCCCGGACCCGCCGACATAGGCCGCGGTGCCGATCGAGGCGAGCTCGTCGTACGCGGTGTCGATGCCGACCTGCACCCCGTTGACCCAGGCGCGCGCGGTCTCCCCGTCCCACCCGAGCGCGAGGCAATGGATCGTGTCGAGCGCGATCGTCGCGCCGCCCACGATCAGCGTGCCGCTGCTGCCGAGTCCGAAGACCGGATAGCCGCTCGCGTTGCGCCCAAGGTAGATCCGGTCACCCGAACCGTTCACGTGCTGGAAGAGGTAGCGGATGACGGCGTCGGGATAGCCGAACTCGCCCCACACCACGACCCCGCCCGAAGTCGCTTTGAGCAGACCCGTCGGGTTGAGGGAAAGCCGCTGCACGGACCGCGTGGAGCGGCTGTTGTTGGCCGTGCTCTCCCAGGCGTAGCCCGTGCCCATCGATCCGTCGGCATACGCCGTGGGCGTCGCCCGCTGTTCGACCTGGGCCTCGTCGACGTAGAAGGTGATGGCCTGCGCTGCGACGGTGGCGACGATCACTGCGACATAGGCGATCGTTTTTCCTGAGTTCGTTGTCAGCTTGGCCGCGACCGTCAGATCCTTCCAATCCCCGTCGCCCGTGAAGGTGGTGCCTGCCGTCTGTCCGGTCGTGAGATCGGTGTACAGCACAAAGAGCAGAATCTGCATGGCGGCGCCCACTGGCGCGAAGACCTTGGCCTGGCCAACCCAGTCGTACGCGGTGCCAGTGATGCCGAGGCTCTGATTTGTCGTGATGAGGACGCCTTCGGCGACGAGGCTACCTGGCGTAACCACCTTGAAGGAGCGACTCCCTTTCGTCGCTCGATCTGTGCTGCTCGTCACCGTGGCGCTTGATCGTGCGCCGGCATTGCCCGTCAGCGTCGAGTTTTCAGCGCTTGGATTGAGCAGCCAGTTGATCGTGTCTTCTTCGACGAGCACCGCGCGCGCGATGTCCCCATCCGACCGCTGCGTGAACGGACCATCCTCGAACACGCGATCGGCGAGCGCGGTCATCGAGCGATTGGTGCCGTCGCGCTTCGTGCCCGTGATCACGCCGTCGGTGACCATCGCGAAGGTGACCGGATTCGCGGATCCACCCAGCGATGCGGGGATGATCGCGTCGTAGATCGCATCGGCAAACAGGACGGCGCCTGTGTCAGTGAGGTGGACCGAGGTGCCCCCGTCGGTATAGCCGGACCCGAACGGCGTGAGGCCAAGCGCCGCGCCAGCATCGATCCACGCGACGTCGCCGATCTCGGCGGCAAGCTCCTCCATCGCGGTCATGTAGTCGACGCCGGAGGCGCGGTAAGCGTGGCTCACGAACCCGATTGACGGCAGTGGGCCCGCCCACGCGGCCGCGCGAATGTTGTCGACGAGTGTCCGCAGGCGCGTCTTAAATGTCGCAGCCGTGCCGACCGCTTCGTCGTTTGCACCGAGCTCGATCAGGACGAGATCGGCATCAGTCGCCACCAGGTCGTTGAGCCACGTGGTGGTGTTGTTGAACGTGGTGCAGTCGGCGCCCGAACGCGCGCCGTTCCAGACGCGGATGCCACTCGACTCGTCGCCGTCGTACCAGAACACGCCACTGATCAGGATCGTGCCGGATGACTGTTCGATCAGGATGGTATGTGAACCTGCGGAAAGGGCTGACGATTCCCACACGTTGTACGGCACCGTGGCAACGGTATTCGTGTTGATCGTGGCGACCAGGACGCCGTCGATCTTGACGGTGAACGTGCCGAAGCCTGAGAGGGTCACGTAATGGATGCGGACCTTCGTGCAGTTCTGCGTCGCCGTCGCCGCGGTGATCGCGCCCGCGCCGAATCCGGCGTAGAGCAGGCCGAGTCCGTAGGTGTTGCCGCGCGAGAGCGTGCCGGTGAGTGTCCAGACGGCCCCCACGTTGTATCCCGGTGTGATCGGGGCATACCCGAGACCGCCCGCGATACCGTTCGGCTGAAACCGATGGCGCAGCTGATCGCGCAAGACGTTGATGTAGTAGTCGTCGAACGCCGCGACATTGGCGCCCTCGGTGACGGAATCACCCACGATGACCAGGTTCGCGTCACCCGCGAGGAGCGCCGTGTGCCAGCGTCCGAGGCCGACTGATCGATTCGCCATTAGTCGACCTCCATGTACGGGGATGTGACGCCGCCCGACCATCCGGTGATGGTGGCCGGAAGCGGATAACTGCTGCCTTTGGTCACGTGCCGCGCGTGCCGCGCCGACGTGGTTGCCGATGGATTCGCGCCACGCAAGAGCGTCAGGCTCGCACTCGACCCGGCGAATGCCATCCAATAGTCAACACCGGGCATGGCCCAGGTATTCGAGTAGGTGATGCGCTGCCAGCCCGTGCCGGGTGAGGCGATGCCGCCGTTGCTCACCAGTCTCGTCAGGGTCACGCCGTCGTCGGT
>ERZ761584.54-NODE-54-length-40929-cov-5.782502_pt1 | contig 40929 bp, 44 predicted proteins | sample MGYA00512168_ERZ761584 | MGnify/ENA primary metagenome ERZ761584 (study PRJEB28899, sample SAMN03785564) | bioreactor sludge metagenome | biome: EBPR Sludge; feature: EBPR Bioreactor; material: 0.22µm filtered reactor supernatant | place: Saint Lucia: Queensland...
GCGAACACGACTGTCGCATCGAACTGGCAGCGGTGCGCACCGAGGTCGCCGAGCTGCGCCAGCAGATCGTCATCCTCCGACGGGACGTCGAGGGATGAGCGACGCATCGGCCCGAGGCTGGGGGCGAGGCTGGCCGACCAACCGGCAAGCCGACATGACGTGGGTGCGGGCACCGATCAGCGGCGCCCGCTGGGAAGTGCATCGCAGGGTCGCGCCGCTCCTCGCCTACATCGTCGGCGAGGCCGAGCGCCGCGGCTACCTGTTCGACCACGGGCCGGGCGACGTCGACGACGACTGGGGCTACTCCAACCGGCCGATCCGCGGTACCCGCACGCCGAGCAATCATTCCTGGGGGCTCGCCGTCGACATCGACGCTCAGCGGTACCCGCAAGGGCAGCGCAAGCGCGTGCCTCCCGCCTGGCTCATCTCACTGTTTAGCCAGTGGGGATGGTCCTGGGGCGGCGGCTGGTCCTACGCGGATCCCATGCACTTCGAGGTGCTGGGCACGCCCGCTCAGGTCGACTGGATGGTCGCTGCCCTCGCAGCGTCACACCTCCAGCAGCGACCGGTGCCCGTCCCACCCGGCACGCCGTCACTACTACCCGTCCCCACCGCCGAGCCGACAGGAGACAAGCCCATGCAGATCGTCCACGTTCCAGACAATCCCGCGACGATCAACCCCGACATCTGGTGGATCACCGACGGGGTCGAGGCCCGCACCCTCGCACCCGGCGAACCCGAATGGTTCGTCATGAGCGGACTGGTGGCCAGGCCCGTGCTGGCAAACGGCAAGGTTCGGCCGGTGCCGATGCCGTGGGCCATGTTCTCCCGGCTGAGGAGGTGACCCTGATGCCCCGCACCGTTCTCGACGCTGTCGGCTACCCGGCCCCGGCCACGTGGAAGCCTGAGCCGTGCCCTGACCTGTACGCCGAGCCGTGGGCTGACGCCCCGTGGACCCAACGCATCGACGGCCGCAGCGTCGACCGACTCCGCACCCAGCAGCTCGCCCGGGCCGACGTCAACCTGCCGATCAACCTGCACATGCCGACCACCGTGTACGAGGGGTCGACCACCGGGTTCCCGTACCAGTCGATCGACGCGACCACGCCCCGTACCCCCGTGTGGGACCTGGCCAGGTCGATCACGTGGTCGTGGTTCCGCCCGACGTTCCCGATCGAACGCGTCCCGTTGCCACCGACGGTGCGGCGCGAAGGCGACCCGGGCCGGGCGTGGGACCAGCACGCCTACCTGCTCGACGTGACGGGCAAACGCCTGTGGGAGATGATCCTGCTCGACAACTTCGCTTCCCGCATCAAGACGTGGGGTCAGGCCGACTGGACGGTCGGCTACAACGGCTCAGGCCCCGGGCTCTCCTGCTGGGATCTTGCCAAGCCGTGGGACGCTCCGGGCCAGCCGAAAGGCGTTGTCGCCGCCGGGATCCCCCACATGCCGCACTTCATCCGGGCCGATGAACTGGCCCGCGGTGCGATCCACCACGCGATGTTCTTCGCCCTCCCCGCCTACGCCAAGGGCGCCCCGGTCGGCTACGCCCGCGGTTCGGACGGCACGCACCTCGATCACCCGCTCCGGGCCGGGGACCGGCTCCGTCTGCCCCGCACCGCCGTCGAGTGGTTCGCCCCCGGCACACCCGAACGGACGGTCGCCGAAGGGCTCAACCGGTACGGCATGACCCTTGGTGACACGGCCGGGTCACCGTCGATCGCTGTCGCCCAGGATCCCCGCCTCGCCAAGAACTGGCAGGGGATGGGGCTGCGGCTCTCCGATTTCGAGGTGGTCCAGCCCTGAAGGTTGGCCCAGCCGGGGCCTACCATTGCAAGCATGGCGAACCACCTGCCGTCCCCGCCCGTGCGACAGGGCACGACCGAAGTCTCCCTGCTCACGTCGGCCGACCCGCTGCCCGCCGACGTGGCCGGATACAACCGGTGGCGCACCGGCCTGACGTGGCGGTCCACTGTCGACCTCACCGCCGAATCGCAGCCGAACGACTGCACGTCCTTCTCATGGACCGCCCCCACGGACCCGACCCTCCCGGTGGTCGACACGTTCACGATCGGGGTCGTCCACGGGTGCGATGGGCGGGTCGACGCCGACGAGTTCGCCGACGAGGGACGCGCTGCCCTGGAGGACAAGCAGGCATGGCTGGTGGGCCGCGAGGTGTGGACCGGCGCCGACCATCCCCAGTCGTTGCAGGCGACCGCCACACTGGTGTCAGGTACGGCATCGGTGCGCCGCACCATCGCCGATCTCGTCGCCAACTACCAGGACGCCACCAAGGGCGGCCGTGCTGTCGTCCACGTCCCGTACCGGGCGCTGGAATCCGCTGCAGCCTCCTTGCTCGACGTGGTCACCCGGGTCGGCAACCGGCTCGTCATGGCCGACGGCACCATCGTCGTCCCCGGTCCCGGCTACCCCGGCAACGCTGGCAACTGGGGGCCACTCACCGACGACAACGACCCCGAATCGGGAGCAGCCGCCTCGTCGGGCGAGGTGTTCATCTACGTCACCGGCCCCGTGCAGGTCGGGCTCGGCCCCGTGTCTGACCGGTCGTCGGACCGTCCCCGTGCCAACCAGGTGCAGGCCCTGTTCGAACGTCAGGTGATCGCCCGGTGGGATCCGACGTTCGTGTTTGCGGGCAAAGCCACGCTCTGATCGGCGTAGCGTTCGCAGGCCGCCCGGATCACCGCCGCTCGCGAGATGCCGTCTCGTTCGGCGATCACGTCGAGGGCGGTGACCAGATGCGAGGGAAACCTCACCTCTATGACTGGTCCTATCGGCGGGCGGCCCATCAGGGGATGCGGACCTCGACCTCGCCGTCGAGCAGGTCGACGGTGACGTACCCGGGGTCCTGGTAGGGGTCGATCGACCGCATCGTCGCGTAGGCGTACGCCTCGCCGGGGGTGACGACGAACCCGTCGCGGTCCCAGCCCTCGATGCGGATGCCCTGCTCCCGTATCGCTGCGACCAGCTCAGGGATCGACAAGCTGTCGTCCAGCCGGTCGACCTCGGGGCCGTCGCACGCATCGGCGAGAGCGACGGCATCTTCGGCGAGCCGCTTGGCGACCTTCGTGGTCAATGCCACCTACTTCTCCTGGGCGTCGTCCAGAGCGACGCTGAGCCGGTCGTGCAGGTCGAGGATGTTGGCCAGGTCATCGGCCCACTGGGAGCGGGTCGATCCTGGCGCCCAGTTCTGGGCGGCCTGACTGTCGCGCAGTTCGCGGCGGAGGGCGTCCAACTGTTCTTCGGTGAGCAGGTCCATCAGTGTGTTTCCTTCTGTGTGTTGAGTTGGTCTGTGTCGGCGACGGTGAGCGTGAAGCACATCTCGTCGGAGAGTCGGCGGATCAGGAAGTTGACCTTGCCGGGCGCCCGGTTGGAGCGGTGCGGGCCGGTGAGGATGACGGCGTCCCCGTCGGGGGACGTGAGGACGTCGCCCCGGCGGAGTGTGGATGCGAGCCCCATCGGTCAGTCCCAGCCTCGGCAGCCGCAGTAGTACGCGTCGTAGTCGAATGGGCCGTGCGCCTCGAAGTGGTCGCACACCATGGTGTTGCGGCGGTCGACCCGTTCGTGGGCGGCGGCGGTGTAGTGGCAGTGGGCGCACGTCTCGGCGGCGGCCCGGCTGCCCGGTCCGCGGTCGACGAGGAAGGCGAGGCGTCGGCTGGACGGCTCGACCTTCCCGCATGAACACTGAGCCATGCGGGTGGTGGGTTCGGCGGTCACCTCCTCGACGTGAGCCTTGGCCGCTGCCAGGGACGGGTGGAGAGTGCATGAGGGCTGACCGCCGGGTAGTTCGGCGTGAGCGACGTACTGCTGGTGGGGATGGTCGGCGATGAAGTCGTCGGGCATCCGGGCGACAATCCCGGGCCACCGCTCGGCGCTTGCGACCAGGACGTGGCGGTCGTCGTCCTTTCTGACCCATTCGGCCATGGGGGTGGTTCCTTTCGTTGGTTGGTTAGCACAAAGAACAATACACCCCGCGGAAACGGCCGTCAAGCGGCATCCCTTCTCGGTACCCTGGGGCCATGGCCAGCAGTGGAGGTCGACCGATGCGCCGAGCCGAGCTGTACCGGGACCCGCAACGCAAGTGGCGGTACCGGATCATCGCCGGGAACAACCGAGTGGTCGACGCGTCCGAGCAGGGGTTCCGCTCCAAGTGGTGGGCGCGCAAGAGGCTCCGCCGCGACTGGGGCGAGATCCCGCTCAAAGAGATCCCCTGACACCACCGGAAGGTAGGGTTGGCCCATGACCAACTGGCAGCTCGCCCTGTACGTCTGCTCGGCCATCGTGGCAGGCATCATCACCAAGTCGACGGCCAGCGCCGCTCTCAAGGCCCTGGCCCTGTTCGTCGTCACGGCGATCGTCACCGTGCTGGCGGCATGGACCACGACCGGCGCCTGGGATGCGGACCTGATACGCGACCAGCTCCTCGGGGTGGCGATCGCGGCGGGATCCTACACGGGGTTCTGGCGACCTCTCGGGATCCGTAACCTCTTTCCGGCCTTCGGGTTCGGCTCGGCGGACGACACGCCGATCGGTCCCGCTCCGGTCCCCGAGGACTGACCGACGGTTTGCGACTGTTACCCCCCTGTGATACAGTGGGGTCATGGAAGCAACCGCCACCCTCGACCGGCCGACCTGCTCAGACCCCGTCTGCCTCCCCGAGTTCCGCTGCGAGGCGTGCGTCGCCGCATGGCTCGCCGAGCACCACCCCGAGGAACTGACCGGCCCCCTGTGGGCACGGTACGCCTCGGTCGACATCATCCCCACCCGGGAGGACGACCCCGCCCCCACCGGAACCGGGACCGGCCGACAGGCCAAGGGCGCCGTGCGGTGGGGCAAGTGGGGCGAACAGTGGGCGCTCCGCACCACCCGCACTCTCACCGAGGGCGACACCGTCACCGTCACCAAGGCCAACGGCGACACCGCCGACAAGCTCGTCGGCCCCTTCCTCGGCACGACCGGCGGCCAGTCCTACTACGCCGTCGGCGTCGAGGCTGTTGACGGCGCCGTCGTCGCCCGCTGGCGGAAGCGCAACGACGAATGGGTGCTCGCCGTCCCCGTCGGATCCGCCCGTCCCGGCGACACGGTTACCGTCCGCCGCTCGTCCGGCGAAGAACGTGAGGCCACCCTCGGGTCCTGCGTCGGCACCCAGTCCGGGTCCGACCTGTTCGTCGAAGCCGTCGTCGCGACCGAAGCACCGGCCGACGGACTCGATCTCCGCCCCCTGTTCGACGGCCTGGTGTCTGACGCCGGAACCCAACGCACCGACGTGTGGGTCGCCGACCCGGCCGAAGGATCCCGGCTCAAGCTGCGGATCTCCGCCCCGGTCGACGGCAAGTGGGCCGGGTGGGTGTTCGTCGCCGACGGCGCCGCCTACGGCTCAGGCCGACGGTACGGCGCTCAGCGTCCCGGCCAGTCCTACGACGGCGACGCCGTCGACGTCTTGGCTCGCATCGTTGCCGACCGCGACGCCGCCTTCGCCGCCTACGGTCGTCTCGTCGGCTCCTGCGGTATCTGCTCCCGGCCGCTGGAGGACGAAGAGTCCGTCGCCCGGGGTGTCGGCCCCGTGTGCTGGGCTCGACTCCACGGCTGACCCCCCCCAACCAAACCCAACCCTGAAAGGCCCCACGATGGACGGATACCTGGTCGAACTGAAAGAGACGAGCGCCAACAACTGGGAGGCTCGGGCCGACAACACCGTCGTCGGCTGGGTGCGGGTCCTGACCCACCCAACACTCAACTCCCTGTTCGCCGCCACGACCCCGGACGGGGCGGTCGCCGCCCTCGTCGCCGACGCCTGGGCGGCCGTGGACGTCCTGCTCGACCACCACGACGCCCGAGTGGTGGCAGCGTGAGCGAGCAACTGTCGTTGGACGACGTCACCCCGGACCCCTCGCCGCTGGCCGCCGTCCCGCTCCTCGACCTGCTCGACTGGGTCGCCGACCCGGCGGTGGCCGACGAGGTGCGGCGTCGGTTGGCGGTGGCCGACACCGTCTGCCCGTGTTGCGCCCGACCGCTCGGCGACTTCGACGCCCCCGGCACCACCGGCCGCAACCACCCGGACACGTCCCGGGCGGCGGGCGAAGTGAAGCGAGGGTCGGAGCGGGCGCGGGTGCTGTTGGCGGTCCACTGGTCGGCCGACGGTCGTACCGCCGACGAGATCGCCCAAGCCACCTACGGCAACCCGAACCAGGTCGGGGCGCGGCTGCGCGAACTGCACCTCGGTGGGTACGTCACCTACCTGCTCGGCGACGACGGTCGACCTGTCACCCGTCCGACCCGGTCGGGTCGCGAAGGACGGGTCCACGTGCTGACCCCGACGGGTCGGGCAAAGGCGTGGACCCTGGACCGGGCCGAGTAGCCTCCGGGGCATGGGTCGCATGTTCGACGACGACGGCAAGCTCATCGACCGGGAGGCTCTCAAGTCTCTCGCCTTCGGGACCGTTTCCTTGCGGGAGCCGGGCACCCCGGGTGGCCCACCACGCAAGGTGCGGAACCCGACCGAGGGTCCCGACGCCAGGTAGGGGGTGTCACCCCCGTCGGCTACCGTGCGGGTATGCGAATCCAAGACATCGACGAAAGACTGGAAGCAGCGTTCGACGCCCTGTCCACTTTGCAGGCTGAACAGCGAGCACTTGCTACCCGGGCGGCTGAAACCAAAGTGGCGCACGAAACGGCCCTTGCCCGTCAGATGCTCAGGGCACGGGACCGGGGCCTGGCTGTCGAAGCGGCCAAAGCCACGGCTCTCGACGCCTGCGAGGACAGTCACTTGGCGATGGTGCTCGCCGAGTCGGACCTGCGGGTCAACCGGTCGACTATCACCACACTGACCACGCAAGTGGATATCCTGCGGACGATGGCAGCCTCGCATCGGAGCGTGTTCTGAGATGGCCCGGGCAACGGTGGTGCCCGAGGACGACGCCGCCCCCGAGATCATCACGGCGGCCTACCGCAGCATGGACGCCCGGGGCGGGTCCACCCTGCGGTCTGAGGACATCCGTTACGGCGAGTCCGTCACCGGCCGTCGGTTGAAGGTCGTGAGGCGCTGAGGATGGCGTGGTGCGGACCGTGTGCGGCAGCAGCGGCGGGACGGGCGATGGCGCGCCGCCAGCCGATCGAAGCGTGGACGGTGGTCGACGCCGACGGGCAATGCCTGCTTGTCAGCGGGGACCGCTGCCGGGCGTTCGTGGACGAGGCCACCGCTCGGGCCGTCGCCATCGCCGAGCTGGGAGGGGCCGCCGAATGGACCGTCGCAGCCGTTAGCGTCTGACCCCGTGCGCTGCTTCCTCGAAACCGCCGGATCCGGGCCGTCCCTCCTCGACGCTTCAACCATCGTCACCGTGTTCGCCGCCCCGGATCGGGACAACATCAGGGCTTGGAACGTCCGAGTGTCGATCTCCGTCGACTTCGACGGTCCGACCCACAGCCTCGGCCTCGTCGTCGGCGACCGGGAGAAAGCCACCGCTGCCCGCGACGTCATCGCTTCCTTCCTGGTGGACGAACTGCCGGGCCTGTGGCGGTTTGACCCGGTCGAGATGGCGGTGGTTGAACTGGACTACGACGACGAGGTGGATTGAGCCTTGGCGGCGGGGGGCTCCGAGGCCGAATGGCAACGGCAGGTCACGGCCCTCGCCCGCCGGTGCGGGTGGCTCGTCTTTCACGTCGCCGACTCGCGACGGCAGGTCGGGGCGCGACTCGTCGGGGACCGCGGCATCGCCGGATGGCCCGACCTGACTCTCGTCCATCCCGACCACGGGCTCATCTTCGCCGAACTGAAGGCCGAACGGGGTCGGCTCACCCCACTGCAACGGGACACGCTGTCGGCGTTGGCGACGGCGACCGACGGCGACCGCACCCGTGTGCATGTGTGGCGGCCCGGCGACCTGATGGGCGTGGTGATCCCCGTGTTGCGCCACGGCGACGGGGAGCGCGTCCATGGCTTCTGATGTTCCGCCGCCGGGGACGTGGTGGCGGGAAGCGGCCGCCTGCCGGGGGATGCGGCCCGGCGACTTCTTCCTGGCGACCAAGGAGGGTCGCTACGACGACCTGGGCTGGGCGTCCGTCTGCCCGACGTGTCCCGTCCGGGCTGACTGCCTCGCCCATGCCCTACGGGCGCCCGAGGTGTGGGGGGTGTGGGGCGGGTTCAGCCCGCGGGCACGGGCGAAGCTCGCCGCCCTGCTCGACACCGGGTCCATGACCTGGGACGACATCCTCCGCTCCCTCTGTCAGCCCCCGGTGCTACCGTGACGACATGACTGCAACCAAGGATCAAGCCACCGTCCACGCCCGTGTGCTCCGGGTCATTGCCGACCTGCCCGCCATCGGCAAGGACTCCGAACTGTCCGCCCCCGGCATGAAGTTCAAGTACCGGGGGATCGAGGACGTGATGCGGGTGCTCCGCCCACTGCTGGCCGAGCATGGCGTACATCTCGTCCCCGCCCACCGGGTCGTGGACGACCAGCGGTGGGAGACGACCCAGGGCAACCGGTCGACCCGGCACCGGCACGTCACCCTGGAAACCACATGGACCGTGTGGGGCGCCGACGGCGACTCGTTCGAGGCCGTCACCGTGTCGGAAGGCAAGGACTCGGCCGACAAGGCGTTGAACAAGGCGATGACTGCCTCCCTCAAGTACGCCGTGCTGCAAGTGTTCGCCGTGGCCGACGGCGACGACGACGGGGACGGCGACCCGAGCGTGTACCACCACGACGACGTCCGCTCGGCCCCGACCCCGTTGAACGAACTGGTTGGGCTCAAGGGTGAGCTGCAGCGTCGGGGGCTCTACGACGACGTCCGGGCCTGGGCGCTGCAAGAGGGCGTCGACCTGTCGTCGGCGACCCCGGATGAGGACGTGCAGCGTGTGCTGGACCACGCCCGGTCCCTCTTGTCTGAGCCCGTCGACTCGCCGCCTGAGCCCGCCTGAGCGACGAGCGGCGGCCTTTCCGCTCCCCGGGTGCCGGTGGGGGCTGGCGCCCGGGAGAGCGGTCCCTGTGGGTTCTGAGTGGTTGCTGCGATGGTCCCGGCCGCGGAGAAAGAAAAGGGCTTGACAGTAACCGACGAGGGTGTGCTACAGTTCAGGTCACCAAGACAAGCGCCCACTGGGGGCGCCAACCAACGGAAGGGCAAGACCCATGAGCAGACTCAGCCTGGAAGATGAGTTCACCGACGAAGTGTTCACCCGCGGCCGTGCGGCCTGGTGGAACAGCTTCGACGTCCCCGGCGTCAACGTGGTGTCCGACGAGCGCATCGACGTCCGCACCGCCTTCGACCGCTACCTCCCCTGGGAGATCAACAAGACCCGCTTGATCGACGGCGAGACGTTCAACGAGTCGCCCTACTTCGGCTTGCGCCGCTCCGACACCGGCCGGATCCTCGGCGTCGGATCCGACACCTACACCGTCGTGCAGAACGCCGAGCAGCGCGACCTGCTCGCCTATGCGCTCGACGGCGCCGACTACGGCGTGGCGTCCATCGGCGCCCTGCGCCACGGGGCCACCACGTTCGTCAGCGTCGACTTCGGCGAGGAACTGGCGACGGCCCGCTCCGAGTCCGGCCAGTCGATCGAGACGTACTTGGCGCTCGTCAACTCCAACGACGGCGGCGGCAGCCTCAAGCCCTACGCCACCGGCATCCGGCCCGAGTGCCTGAACACGATCGACGCCGGATGGCTCGCCGGGACGTCCTTCGGCGCCCTGCGCCACACGACGAACATCCACGACCGGCTCCCCCAACTGCAGGCGGCGATCCGCCAGTACCTCGGGCTCGCCCCCAAGGTGGCCCGGGCGATCGACCGACTGACGTCGGTGACCGTCTCGTCGGAGGCGTACCGTCGGGCGTTGGAGGTCTGCACCCCCATCCCGTCGGCCAAGGTCAAGGACGGCAAGGTCGTCAACGCCCGGGAGATCACCCTGGCCGAGAAGCGCCGTGACAAGATCCTCGACCTGGCGTTCAACGACGACCGGGTCGGGTTTGCGGGCACCCTGTGGGGGGCGTTCCAGACCTTCTCGACCTACGACCAGCAGGTGAAGGGGTTCCGCCGGGTCAAGGACTCGGGGGTGTCGCAGCGGGGTCAGGTGATCCTCGACCGGCACTTCTCCGGGCTACAGACGTCGAACGACGTCAAGCGGTTCAGCTTGGTGTCACGGGCTCTGGATCTGGACCTGGGGGTGCAGGCCACCACCGGTGGCCTGATCCTCGCCAACTGACGGACTGTCGGATTCCGACACCCTGCCCGGCTGCTTCGGTGGCCGGGCAGGGTCGCGCTCGGGAACGAGTCCCGTTTCCGCCCCATCTGCTGTTAGCCTGCGGCTGTGACACTCGGGCGGCCGCCGGTGCTGGAATCACGATCCGTCCCCATCGGGCCGATCCTCGACCTGTGGACGTCACGGCTCCCCGAGCACCGACGCTCCGACTGTGCCTGCATCGGCGGCGGGTGGTGCTCGTCCACCGAGTCGTTCGCCCGCCGCGTCGGCATCTCCCACACCACCGTCTACCGCCGTCTCCGCCGCGGCTACGTCGACATCTACGAAGCCGACCGGTGGGCCGCCGCTCTCGGTGAGCACCCGGTGCGGGTCTGGCCCGAATGGGACCGGGTGGCGGTCGAGGTCGAGTCCTACCGCCCCTCCAAGTGTGACGACCTGCCTGCTACTTTGGTGGGATGACCTGGAAGAATCGGATCGTCGGCACCGACGAGGTCGACCCCGCCGACCTGCTGGCGAACCCGCTGAACGCCCGGATGCATCCCCGCACCCAGGAGAAGGCGGTGGTCGAATCGCTCGCCACCGTCGGTTGGGTGTCCGACGTGATCGTCAACCGGCGGACCGGGTTCGTGGTCGACGGACACCTGCGGGTCGCCGCAGCGATCTCGGCCGAACAGGACAGCGTGCCGGTCAAGTACGTCGACCTGACCGACGAGGAAGAAGCCCTGATCCTCGCCACCTACGACGCCACCACCAATCTGGCGGTCGTGGACACGGCGATCCTCGCCGACCTGATCTCCGACATCGACCTGTCCCTCACCCCGACCCTGGAAGGGGTGGTCGGCGACCTGATCGGGACGACGGAACGTGCCGGTGCCGGGTCTGCATCACCGGACGCCGACGACGACGCCACCGACCAGCACTTCACCTGGGGCTACGCCGAATGGGGCGAAACCAAAGTGAACTGCAGCGGTGACGACGTCGGCAGACTGCAAGCCCTGTACGACGGATGGGACGCCGCCGAGCAGGGGTCGTTCGTGACGGCACTGATCGAAGGGAGGGCCATCGGCGATGGTGAATCCGATCCCGCCTGATCTCGTCCCCCCGCTTCCCCCGGACGCCCCACCGTTCCCGAAGGCGCGGAAACGCAAGACCCTGGTCCCTCGCCGCGAACTGATCACCGAGCGGCGCATCAAGGCCACGCAGCTCCGCCTGGCCGGGCTGTCCTGCGAGGAGATCGGCATGCGCCTGCACGCCGACCCGGAGGTCAACGTCGAGGGCCGCGCCGTGATCGGCGGGTACGGCTGGCTGAACCATGCGAAAGGCAAGCCGCCGGTCGTCGGTCTGAACCTGTCCAAGACCGTGTCGGTCGATCTACTGAAGGCGGCCGAGGCTCGCCGTGAGACGAGCGAACGGGCGCAGGACGAATGGCTGGAACTGGAACTGGCTCGGATCGACAAGGTCCAGTCGGCTATCTGGCAGCAGTGCCTGTCCGGCAACTTGTGGGCGGTCGACCGGTTCGTCGCCCTGTCGGCGCGGCGGGCGAAGATGCTCGGGCTCGACATCGAGCGACGCGAGGTCAAGGGCGAGGTGAAGCACTCGGGTGCGATCACCGTGGAAGGTCACCACCCCGAGATGACCGGCGAGTTCTACGGCAAGCTCATGGCCGCCCTCGGCGACTTGGGCCAGGCCGACATCGTGGACGCTGAAGTGGTGGAGGACGATGGCGATCGAAGCCGGTTGGCCCTGCCTCAACCGTGACGGCACGCTGAGGCTCAGGTACAACCCGTTCCCGCCCAGTCCGAAGCAGTTCGCCTTCCTCGCATGGACGGGTCGCGAGGCCCTCTTCGGCGGCGGAGGAGGAGGCGGGAAGATGGTCGCGCTCGACACGCTGATCGGGACGCCTGACGGGTGGTCCACGATGGGCGCCGTACAGGTCGGGGACCGGGTGTTCGACCACGACGGCAAGCCGACCACCGTTGTGTGGAAGTCGGAGGTTCTCACTGAACGGACCTTCGAGGTCGTCATGGTCGACGGCGAGCGGATCGTCGCCGGGGAACGTCACCAGTGGAACGTGGCGACCGGGGCCGACCGTAAGGGCCGGGGACGGTCCGCTGATGCGTGGGCACATACCCGGACGGTGACGACATCGGAACTGGCGGCTCTGCTCCGATCCGAACGTGATCCCGTGTCGATACCGGCAGGCGGGCCTGTTCCGGGGGACCGCCCGTGGCCGTCGGAGTACCGCCAGATACGGTCCATCGTGGAGGTCGACCCCGAACCGATGCAGTGCATCCAGGTCGACAACGACCGGGGCCTGTACCGGGTCGGCCGCACGCATCTCGTCACCCACAACAGCATCTGCCTGCTCATGGGTGCCCTTCAGTTCGTCGACGTTCCGGGCTACAACGCGATGATCTTCCGCCGCACCATCGCCGACCTGAAACTGCAGGACGGCCTGATCGACGTGTCCCACGACTGGCTGGACCCTCACGCCCACTGGGACGGCAACAAGCACCGGTGGACCTTCCCGTCCGGGGCGACGCTGCAGTTCGGATACATGAACCGCGTCAACTCCCACTACCGGTACAAGTCGAGTCAGGTGCAGTTCATCGGCTTCGACGAGACGACCGAGTTCCCGTGGGAGGAGCAGTACCTCTACATGTTCTCCCGGTTGCGGCGCGGCGTGAAGGACCCGGTGGAAGCCGAGCGCCTGTACGGCGCCGCCCCCGACGGACTCACCCTGGCCGACGTGCCCCTGCGCGTACGGGGAGCCAGCAACCCAGGTGGTGCGGGATCGTGTGTCCCCCACGGGGACGTGTTGACCGTCGAGCGCGGATGGGTGCCCATCCAAGACGTGAACATCGGCGACGCCGTCTACAGCGTCGACCCCGACGGGCGGTTGGTCGAATCCACTGTGGATCAGGTCCATGCCGCCCCCTGGTCCGGCGACATGGTTCATGTGCGGGTCCGTGGAATGCACATGGAGATGACCCCCAACCACAGGGTGGCGAAGCTGGGGGGCGTTCGCCCGGGCCTCGACACTCGCACGGGCGTTCGCTCCAAGTTCTCGCTGGTCCAGTTCGATGACCTTCCGGGTCAAGCCACCGTCCTGCGTTCCGTGGAGTGGTCGGGTGTGTCGTTGGGTGTCGTCCGACCACCCGATATCCGACGGACACGTTCGCGGCCGTCCACCAAGCACTATGTGGACGAACTGCCCGGCCGGGAGTTCTGCGAACTTCTCGGCTGGTTCCTGGCCGAAGGCTCCCTGATCGACCGGGACAAGGCCATATCCATCTCCCAAGTGAAGCCGCATGGTCGTGCCGCCCTGGCCGCAATGTTGGAGCGGTGCGGTTTCGAGCGGGTGACGTGGAGCGAGAAGGACGTGGTCATCTACTCGCCAAACTGGTGGCAACTGTTCCGCTCGGAATGCGGGCGAGACTCGGCGACCCGTCGGATGCCGACCTGGGTCAAGTCGGCGAGCAGGGATGAGCTTCAGGCCCTTCTCGACGCGATGATGGTGGGCGACGGCCATTGGCGCGGCGACTCAACTCGGAGTGGGACCTATTGGACGACGAGCCCCCAGCTTGCCGATGACTTCGCCGAGGTCGCCCTGAAGTGTGGGTACATCGTTCAGCAGAAGGAACGCGACAGGACCGGTCCCAGCTCCATCCGGGGTCGCCCCGTCGTGATCCGATACCCGGAGCTGAGCGTCAACATCAAGCGAGTGAAGTCCGGCGGCACAGAACTACTCACGGGCAACCACGTCTACGACGTGGCGACGACGACCAAGCGCCGGTCGGACGTGACGCGCGAACCCTTCGACGGTGAGGTGTTCTGCATCGGGGTGCGGGACACCCACAACTTCATCCTCCGACAGAACGGGGCCGTGTGGGTTTCCGGTAACAGTTGGGTGTTCGACCGGTTCATCAGCAAGGACAACCCGGACCGGCGGCCGTTCCTGCAGTCGATGCTGACCGACAACCCCGGGATCGACGCCGACGAGTACCGCAAGGCGCTCGCTGAACTACCCGAGGTGGAACGGCTCCGCCTGGAAGAAGGGTCGTGGGACGCCCTGGAGATCCCCGGCGCCCTCTGGTCGTTTCGCGACATCGCCCATATCGACACCGACGACCCGGACGACACCGCCGACGTGCGGATCATCGGGGTCGACCCTTCCGTCTCCGCCGAAGGCAAGAACCACGACGAGTGCGGCATCGTCATGGGTTCCCTCACCAACGGGCGGATCACGGTTGAACGCGACTTCTCGGGGCACTTCCACCCCGACGACTGGGCGAAGCTGGTGGTCCGCGAATACCACCGGCACGGCTGCTCGCGTGTCGTGTGCGAGGACAATCAGGGTGGGGCGTTGGTGTTCAGTGCGATCGGCAACGCCGCCGATGCGATCGGCATGGACCGGCCGCATGTCGTCAAGGTGCGGGCGACCGAGTCGAAAGAGGCTCGGGCGATCCCGGTGATCGCCGCCTACCGGGACGGCAAGGTCGCCCACTTGCTCGGCCTGCGGGGCGGCCGGATGGAAGTGCAGATGACATCGTGGGTGCCGGGCATCGGGCCGTCCCCGGACCGGGTGGACGCCCTGGTCTGGCTGGTCCGCAACGGGCTGTTCGGTGACGGCACGGCGGTCACCTATCACGCCCCCGACCTACGGGACCGGCTCATGCGCCCCCGGGGTCCGGCGATCCATTCGGCGTCCGGGTTCCGGCTCTGAAAGCGTCGGACTGTCACGGGGAGGTGCTAACGTGGGGTCGTCCAGAAACGGCAGGACCCAGGTCAAGGTCTGGGTCGATGACGACGCCCTGGCGGTACTCAAGTGGGAGGCCAAGTTCACCGGGGTCGCCCTCGGTCGTCGGATCGGCGACCTGGCCGTCGATCACGCCGTCGAGGTCTACATGCAATACAACATGCGACGGTTCACCGAACCGCCCAACGACAAGGAAGAGGCACCAGATGCAGTCGAACACCCTGACGGTCGTCGGTAACGTCGGCGATGACCCCGAACTGAGGTTCACCAACTCGGGCACCGCCCTCGCCAAGTTCAGCCTTGCTGTCTACGCTGGCAAGGACAAGGACTCATCCTGGTTCGACGTCACCGTGTGGGGCCAGCTCGCCGAGAACGTCGCCGAGTCCGTCACCAAGGGCCAGCGGGTCATGGTGCTCGGACGCTTGGAACAGCAGCGGTGGGAGACGCCGCAGGGCGACAAGCGGTCCAAGGTGGCGATCGTCGCCGACGACGTCGGACCGTCCCTGCAGTGGGCGACCGCCCAGGTGGCGAAGGTCGAGCGTGAGGCCCCCGTCCAGCGCGAGTTCAGCGACGAGCCGTTCTAGCCATGGGCGAGTACCCGATCCTCCAGTTCTTCACCTTCGACCATCTGCCGGATCACCTGGCCGACGTGTCCCGCCCGTTCGCCGAACTGGCCGAGGTGATAGCGGCGGAGACGGACGGGGACCCGGAGACGGAAGTGGCGCTCCGCAAGCTGCTGGAAGCCAAGGACGCCGCCGTTCGGGCGGTGGTCGGCCGTGAACGGCGAACGGATCCGTCACCCTCGGCGCACTTGCAGTCCGGGCTGGGGGCACTGCTCCTCAAGTAAAAGTTATCCACCAAACAAAGAAAGGGTAGACGAATGACTACTACTCCAAACGTAATCTCCATTGACGGAGTTGACTACACGCCAGTCAACAAGAACCTCTCATCTGAGGTACGAATTGTGGTGCTCCAGCGCGGCTGGGTGGTTGTCGGCCGCTACGCCGAGGACGGTGACGAGGTTACCGTCTCAAACGCATCTGTGATCCGTCTGTGGGGTACCACCCGTGGGCTGGGCGAGCTGATTGACGGTCCAACGTCGTCTACGGAGTTGGACCCGGCGGGCACTGTGCGTGCCCACAGGGGAGCGGTCGTGTTGACCCTGGACGCCGACGGCGAGGCATGGAAGAAGCACCTGTGACCGTCTTGGAGGACGCCTACTCGGTTGTCGGCTTCGGCGACGGCTACGGCGACGGCGACGGCTACGGCTCCGGCTCCGGCTACGGCTACGGCGACGGCGACGGCGACGGGAACGGCTACGGCGACGGCGACGGCTACGGCTACGGCTCCGGCTCCGGCTCCGGCTCCGGCTCCGGCTCCGGCTCCGGCTCCGGCTCCGGCGACGGCTCCGGCTACGGAGAGGGATGGTGACCGTCTTGGAGAACGCCCACTCCATTGTCGGTGTCGGCTCTGCTCTGGCTGTCCGAGCAGTCGTTCCACCCCGACGACGCCGCAGCGATCGCCCGAACCCGGAACCTGGTCGCCGCCAGGCTGGCCGAGGTCACGTGGGACTCGGAGCGATGAACGTGAGGGAAGTGTCGGAATCCGCCGGGCTGACCGTCGAAGAGTTGGACGCTGCTCTCGACGTGGTCGGATGGATGCTGGAGCATCCGTCGTACCGGTACGACGAGGACACGGCCGCGCTCCGCCACACCCGGACTCTGCTGCAGGTCGAGATGCAGTCACGCTCGCAGGCCCGGTCGTCCGCCGACGCCTACCGCCGCCTGGCCCACGACCTGCTCAGCTTGCGGAACACCGACCCCGCCGCATACAGGGCGCTCATGGCCCGCATGGACGCCGACCAGGGAGGCAACCGATGACCGACATGACTGACGACGACGAGAGGGCGGCCATCAGGGGCGAACTGCTTGCCGCCCTACGGGTGAGCGCCCCGCCGCTGGCCGCCAAGCTGGACGACCACTGGCGGCAGGAAGGGACGACCGTCCAGATGCCGGTCGACCCCGTCCCCCGCACATGCAGCGTGTGCGGGGAGAAGATCAAGGCACGGGCCGAAACGTCGGGCCGGTTCCGCACCGTCAACTGGGTCGACACTGACGGTGCCACCGCCGGACCGGATCCGATCGCCGGTCAGGACCCGTACGGGCGTCTCGCCTTACTGGCCGACACCGACCCGGCCGCCTACATGGACTTGCTGACGCGAGTCGAACAAGGGTTCACCCTCCACATCCACCGGCCAGCACCGTGAACGCCATCTACCCGCCCGGCCGGTCCTGACGCCGCCCCAACTCCCGCAACAACTGCGACACCCGCGACACCGTCACCCCCAACTCGGCGGCCACCTCGGTCGCCGTCCACCCCGCCAGCAACCGCCACAAGATCACCCGCTCCCTCTCCGACGGCTGAAACGACTCGACCAGCACCGACAACGACTCCGAGTCCCACACCCCGAACACGTCGACAGGGAAGCCATCCAAAGACACCTCCGAGGACCGCTGGGCGTGCCGCACCGTCCCCGGACGCCCCACCGTCCGCCGCAGAGCATCCACCACCCGACGACGGGCATCCACCACCCGCAACCCCGTCGATAGCCCCGACCCCTCCGACAACCACAACGACACCGCCGCCACCTGCACGCAATCCTCATACAGCGACGAGAACCGCCACGGCCACGCCGCCTGCCGCGCCAACCCGTACAAGTCGTCCCCCACACCTTGAAGGCTACGAGGCGGCCGGGTCCGACGCCCCTCCCGAAAGGCTAAGGTGGGGATGTGAGGGTCGTGTCGCTGTTCGCCGGGGTCGGCGGAATCGACCTCGGGCTGGAAGCGGCGGGTAGGTCGCTCGGGATCCCCGTCGAGATCGTCGCCCAGGCAGAGATCAACCGGCACAGCCAGGCTGTTCTGCGACGCCACTGGCCGGGGATCCGGTTGTGGTTCGACATCACGGAGCTGCCCGCCCGTCACGTACCGGACTGTGACCTGATCGCCTTCGGGTCCCCTTGTCAGGCCCTGTCGACGATTGGCAAGCGTGGCGGCCTGGCCGACTCATCGTCGTCCGGCCTGTTCTACGAAGTGGTCCGCATAATGAAGGAGCTACGCCGTGAAGGACGCCAACCGAGATGGGCCTTGTGGGAGAACGTTGTCGGCTCCCTCAGCTCAACTGAGGGCGACGACTTTGCCACGGTCCTCGACCTCTTGGCCGAATGCGGGGCGGTGGACATCCAGTGGCGAGTGCTGGATGCGAGCTACTTCGGAGTGCCCCATCGACGCCGTCGGGTCTTTGTCCTCGCTTGCTTCGATTCTGGAGTCGGACGTGTCCCGTCGGTACTACATGACGGTGTCCCAGGCGAAGGCCATCCTGGGCCGGGTCAGGCGCAACGGCCAAGAACTGCCCGACGTGCTCGTCCCGGCGTTCAAGGCAACCCTCCGGGGGTGGATCGGCCCACGACGCCGATGATGTTGAAGGAGACGTATGATGCCAAGATCCTCGTGGGCCCGATGTCGTGGACGTTGACGACCGCCGGTGGGAAGTGGGGTCAGGGACGTGCGGCGGCATGGATTCCCGATGAGAACGGCGGCACTATCAGGACCCTGACCGAAACAGAATACGAGCGCCTGATGGGGTGGCCCGACGGGCACACGGCGGAAGGCGTCTACCCCGGCAACGGGACTTGGCAGACCTTGCCTGTTCCGTCGACCGAGAGATACCGCATGTGTGGCAACGGGGTGGCTGCACCGCACGCCGAATGGATCGGGCGCCGACTCCTGCCGATCGACAAGGCGATGTCATCGGTGGGTGTTGCGGCGGCCGACCCCGCGGAGGATCTGGCACACCCGTGACGGGGTGACGTTCGTGCGCCGCCCCCGATCTCGGCCAACGCCGCACCGGCAGCACAAGCCAGCAGGTCCTTCGTGGTCGGGGGTGCCCTGTCACGGCCACGAAGCCCGCCGTGAATCCGTACAAGTCACTAGAACGAGGTGACGCGTGAGCGCCTTCTGCCCGAGGCAGATGTTCCTTCTCGATGAGGCGTGCCGTCCGATCCACGCAGCGTTCGGTGGCGGGCTCTACCTCGTCGGCACCGCCGCCGCGCTCGATCGTCAGGACTACCGCGATGTCGACGTACGGCTCATCCTCGACGACGCCGCCTACGATGCTCTGGTCGCGGCGACGAGCGCCGACACAGTGTCGTTCCTCGGGCTCGCTATCGGCGAGTACCTCGTGTCGCGGACGGGGCTCCCGATCGACTTTCAGATCCAACGGCAGACTGAGGCGAACGAGCGCCACAAGGGGATCCGCAACCCGGTCGGGTTCACCCGGACCTTGGCGAACTACCGAGGTGACGCGTCACCGGAGCCGGCGTGATGGACCTCGCCGCTGCGTTCTACGCGGCCGTCGCCGAGGTCGCCGACGGGAAGGTCGCCGAGATCGAGGTCGAGCGGACGTTCGTCGACGACGAAGAAACCGGGCAGACCAACCCCGAAACACCGAATACGGCAAACCGACAGGGGCCAGCCCAGCACAAACACCGATAGGTGGAGGGGGGTGCCATCGTGGTTACAGCAGAACAGCGGGGCGAGATCCTGGCGATGCTGCGGCGGAAAGCGCCGGTGACGGCGGCCCGGCTGGAGCGCCAGTGGCGGGAGATGGGGCTCGACATCGTCGAGAAGCGGCCCGACAGCTAGGCATTCCCGGGTGCGATGCTGTCGGGGTCGACTCGGGGTCGACGCTGGACAGTGATCCGAGGAGGCCCGGTGCCACTCAACCGACGACGCTCTGGTGAGCCACGCACCGCTGCGGTGGTGGCGGCCTCGGATTTGCGGGGGCGGCTGCGGTCGTCGGCGAAGGCCCGGACGTGGCAGCAGAAGGTCATCAGGTATGACCGTGAGGGTCCGTCGGTCGCCGGGTACTACTTGGACACGGTGCAGCTGCTGGCGACGTTGTGTCCGCTGATCGGTGAGCGGCGCGAGGCGGACGGGACGTGGTCCCGGGTGAACGACCCGGTGGTGACCCGGGCGATCGCATCGTTCTCCAGCCCGATGTATTCGACGGCCGAGCTGTTTGCCTTGCCGGTCCGGCATTTGGATGCGATCGGCGAGTCGTGGGTCATGTTTTCGGCCGACATCGGTTGGTGTGTGGCGACGGTCCCGAACGTCAAGATCATTCACGGTGGGAATGCTGTCGAGTTCACCGACCCGTACGGCCTGACTCGGCGGGTGCCGAAGGAGCGGGCGTTCCGGTTGTGGACCCAGGACCCGTACGAGCCGTGGCTGCCGTAACCAGACCAGGTCGGCGGAGTCGCGGCTCATCATGAACGGTCTGGTGGCGTTCCCGCCGGATGAGGGTCCGACCCGTGCCTTGGGCCAACCGGCGGACGGGCGGGTGTTGACGGGTGTCGAAAAGACGGTCGATGACTTCATCACGATCGGGCAGGAGGCGTTCAATGACGACGATTCCCCGGCAGCGTCCATGCCGTTTCCCTACATCGGGGGGAAGGCCGAGTACGTCCAGGTGGGCCGCCCGGTGGACGAGCAGGTGTTGGAGGTCGAGAAGGCGGCGCTGGAAGCGTTCGCCCGGGGCGTCAACTTCCCCGCCCAGCTCCTGACGGTCGGTCCCGGGTCGGCGAACCACTGGAACGAGTGGATCCTGCAGGAAGTGCAGCACAAGATGGGCTTGGCCCCGAAGTTGCGGCCCGTGTGCGATGCGCTCACAACGATCTTCCTGCGGCCGATGCTGGAACGGATCAAGGACCGGGTGGCGTCCTGGGACCTTGACCCGTCGGAGGTCCGGCTCGGGTTCGACCTGGACTTCCTGACGTCGAAGCCGGACCAGTCGGCGCAGGCGTTGCAGGCGTGGGCGCAGGGCATCGTCGGCCGGGAGGGTGCAGCCCAGATGTTGAAGGTTCCCGAGTCGTGGTTGTTGCCGATCCCCGACGGGATGACCGAGTACGAGCATTGGGAGCTGGCGACCGGGTCGAAGGGCGCCCCGTACGCCGAGGTGGACGGTGACGGCAAGCTGATCGTCCCGCCGCCGGATCCGGGTATGGGCGGGGATTCGGGCATGGGCATGGACCCGTACGGCGAGGACCAGGGTATGGGCGAGGATCCGGGTATGGGCGGGGATCCGTCGGCACTGGGCGAGGCCCCGCCCGACGGTTCCGACGACCTGTTCTCGGCCCCGTACGATCCGCCCCGCGCCCGGATGTCGGCCGCATCGGATCCGAACAGGTTGAACGTGCTGTTGGCCGAGCTGGCCATCGTGGACGACCGCCTCACGCAGAACCTGTCGGGGGCCAGCCGAGTCCTGTCCGAAGTGATCACCGTCGAGGCCGTCAAGGAGGGTCTGCGGGCGATGGACCGTGACGACCCGCTGCGGGCCGAGCTGCGGGAGCTGCCGTCGCGGAAGGCGTGGCAGGAACTGCCCGACAATGTGAAGGCGCAGGTCGACACGGTCGGGGTGGCGGAACGGACGACGGCCAAGTACGAAGGGATCGTCTCCGGGTTCCTGTCCGAAGCGGCCGCTGACGCCGAGAAGGCGTGGACGATCTTCGGGGTGCCCGCCCCCGAGTTCCTGGTGGCGGCGGGGACGACGGCGTTCCTGGTGGCGACCGTGGACGCTGCTGCCGGATTCCTCGGCGGGGTCACGATCGGACCCCTGAAGGCCACGTTGGACGCAGCGCAGGCTGGTCTGTTGACGGCGGCAGTCGTCGGGCTGCTGCCGGTGCGGGCTGCGATGGTGGCCGCTGCCGGGGCGAGGGTCGACCTGGACGGCCGGGTGGTGCAGTCGCCGGGTGGGACCCCGTACGGGCCGGGTGGTGGGCCGTGGGAGGGTGCGCTGGGGATGGCGCTGGGCGACCCGTCGATCGCACAGATTCGGACGGTGGCCGAAGAGGAAGCGGCCGGGACCCCGGGCGAGGGACTGTCGGATTCCGACACTCCTTCTGGCGGGGGACCCGGATCCGGGGGTGCCGGGCCGGGGGCTACTCCTGGTCAACCGCCCGGGGGTGCCCGGACGGCACGCGTCCAGTTCAGATGGGCGCACGGGTTCTTCGGCAATCCCGAGACACCGTTCCCACCGCATGAGGCTCTCGACGGACGACGGTTCGACTCACTCGCCGACGTGCCCTACGGCCTGTACCCGGGTGACCATGCCGGATGCCGGTGCGCCTTCCTGCCCGAGATAAAGGTCGTGTGATGGCGAAACTGCCTCGCGACGGCGACAGTGACGGGTTCATCTTCGACGGCACGAAACGCGAGATGCCCGCCCCGACGAAGCTGGTCGAGGTGGCCGAGAAGGCCGCCCGGGCCGTGGACGACGTGGACGCCGGTGGCGAGCGGCTCGATCCCTTGTCGATCACCCGTTCCGGCAACCCGGTCCGTTGGAAAGAGGGCGGATGGCAACCCGGCACCCCGACGCGTTGGGTGAAGGGCGACGTCTCCAAGCGGACGATCGACGCCCGGATCCGGGCCGTGCGGGCGCTCATGGAGGACGAGCTGCCCCAGCTCAAGGGCGAGAAGTTCGCGATCGACACTTGGCTGGACTACGACGAGTTCCATGCCGACCACCCGTACGGCGATGGCGACGTTGCCCCGGTGGCCGGGTGGCGGCCCAAGCTGGGTGAACACGGGACGTTGTTCGTCTCCCCGGAAGTGACCCGGGGTCTGTCATACAACGGCCCGGAGGCCGTGCGGGACTGGCGGATCATCATGCACGAACTGGTGCATGCCGCATCACCACAGACCGGGTCGAACAGCGGGCCGGAACCGGTGATGGAGGAAGGGATGGCGGAGATCCTCTCGACCGACATCGCTGCCCGTCGCCTGGACCTGGCTGGGTTCGCGAGCGACGGCCGCCATGGCAGGTCGAAGTGGACCGGGATGGAAGGACTTGCTGCTGGCGCCAACTACAAGGACCGGGTGGCGGCGCTCATCATGAACGCCGGGCAACGCACCGGCTGGGACCGTGACGCCACCAAGGCCATGCTGCGCGACTGGTGGGACGGCGGCACCTACAGTCCGTACTTCCGACGGATTGAACGGCGCGACGACGGACTCGACCCGGATGCTTTCGCTGCGAAGCGCCGCGACGAGATCATCGCCCGGTACAACGACCTGATCGCCAGGCTTCCCGAGCACGCCGACGAGTACGAAGCTGACCGGGCACGCGAACTGGGTGACGTGTCAACTCTCGAGGGTGACTGGCGCTGGCAGTCCAACCAGGAATGGGAGAAGGGTGTCGAGTCGGCCCGCTCCCACGGTGTGGACGTGGCCCGGATCCCGTTCGACTACACAAACGAGCCGTACTGGGACATGTCCGACTCCAGGGAAGTGGTCGCCGAACGCGACACCGTCGGAGCGTCCCTGCTCTACTGGCTGCTCGACGGGTCCGACGGGCGCACCGCCGAAACGGCCACCGAGGTGGAGGCCCCGACGACCGAACATCCGACCGGCGACCGGTTCGACTCACTCGCCGACGCTGCCGGGGCCGGAAAGGTCACGGCCACCGACGCCGACGTGCAGCCCGGCATGGTCACCGTCGACCAGGACGGCGACCCGTTGCTGCACATCCAGGCTCCGGGCGACAAGCCGGACACTTGGGTGGCGGTCGACGGTGCGGGCGGTGGCCGCACCTACCGGCTGCCCGGATCGGTGGACGTGGCCGCCGTGGCCCGGTCCGACGACCCGGGAGCGGCGTTGGCGGCCGACGCCGCGTTGCGGGGGCCGTGGCGAAACCGTCGCCCCGTGTCGGCCCGGCGACGGTCACAGGCGTTCAATCTGCTGAACGAGGTGCAGGCTGCACCGATGGCCGACGAGCCGCTGGTGGCGGCGCCCGACCCGGACGTGTTCGACGGCGCCGACCTGAAGCCCGGCGACCGGTTCGACGTGCCGATCATGTCGGCGGTCCAGGCCGATGGGCCGTGGCCGACCCGCACCGGGGACGACCACACGGCGGGGCTCGCCGAAGGGTGGGCGAAGCTCGACCCGGAGACGCGTGACCTGCTCGATTCCCGTGACGTCGAACAGATGGGCGCCCGCATGGCCCCGGAACCCCGGACGGTGCTCCGGTTCGACACGTCGCGGGCGCTGCCCGGCGAGGGCGGCAGTCACACTGTCACCGGCCGGTTCGCCGTGGACGGGGTCGAGGACGTCGAGGATCCCGACGGACTCCCCTACTGGGACGGTGCCGGATTCCGGCAGTCACCGGCCCGGGTGGTGCGGGCGCACTGGGTCGAGGACGTGGACGCCCCCGATGGCCGCGGGCCGGTGGCGACCCCGCCGGGGTGGACGCGGCAAGGTCCGCCCGTGCTGGACGATTGGACGACCCGGGAGCCCGTCGGCGGATGGGCGAGCGAAGCGGACCGGATCCGGGCGGCGCAGACGTGGCCGACCGGGTCACAAGCGGTGACGTTCACCCTGGGCGACGGCGACGGGCGGGTCGACATGGTGGTCCATGAGCCGTGGCAGCTCGACCAGCAGAAGCTCGCACAGTTGGGTTCGACGGTGGCGACCCTCCAGCGGTCGTTCCAGCCGCCGGTGCCGTCGAGGATGAAGGCCCCGGTGCGGCCGGTGACGGTGGATGTGACGCCGTTCCCGGGTGGCGAACAGGCGGCGGCTGTCACTTGGCCGGACGACCGGCGCATGGTCTACGACTGGTCGGCGCTCAAGCCGGGTAGTCGTGCCGACGTGATGGAGCCACCGTGGACGGTGCGGAACGCGACCCGGGTGGACGACGTCGACTACATCGCGACCCATGAGTGGGGGCACCTGGTCGACCCGGAGGGCAAGTGGTCGACGAAGGCGTCGCTCCGTAAGCCCGTGTCGGGTTATGCCCGGTCGGCGATGGATTCGTACCGTGCCCGGGGCGTGAAGCGTCGCCGGATCCTCGGGGCGGAGAACTGGGCGGAGATGTTCGCCGATTGGGCGATCAACCCGGAGACGGCGGATCCCGAGTCGCAGGAAGTGGTGGGTCAGGCCGGGTTCCCGGTGCCGGTGCCGCCGATCGCCGACCTGCCGCCCGGTGGGGGTCTGCCCGGTGAGGCGGATGGTGGTCTGCCCGGTGGGGCGGGGGCGGTGGTGGCTGCTGTGGCGGCCGGTCCGTCGTGGCCGGGTGACATCGTGGTGGACCGGTTCGACGGTCGCCCGGTGGATGAGCGTCTGGTGGCGGACGCCTACCTGATCCTGGGTTTGACTCCACCCTCTGCTAACATGCCAGCGTCAACCGACGACGAAGGAGCCGACAGTGGCCGACGAACCGACCGACCCGCAGGACCGAACCCCGCTCGGCGTGGTCAAGACGACCAAGCCGTGGAAGGACATGACCGACGAGGAGATCGACGCCCTGTCGAAGGCGCTGTTCAACCAGATGAAGGCGAAGCTCCCGCCCGCCGGGCAGGAGTGACGATCGCCGGGGAAGAACCGACCGGAGCCATGGTGGCCCTGGTCCCTGCGCGCCCCCAGGCTCTCGCCGTGGACGGCGGCGAGGAACTGGGGGCGTTGCACCTCACCCTCAAGTTCCTGGGCGATGCGGCCGACTGGCCTGCCGACCAGCGGGCGGTCGTGGAACGCACCGTTGCCGACTGGGCGGCGCAGACACCCCGGTTCACCGGCACGGTCGGCGGCGCCGGACGTCTCGGCACCGACGGGGCGATGGTCTGGCATCTCGACGTACCGGGACTCGCCCGCTCCCGTGAGGCCCTGTCGGCGTGGATAGATGACCGCACCGATGCCGACACGTCGGACCGGTGGGACGGGTTCACCCCGCACGTCACGTTCGCCTACGACGACGTCGACCTGCCCGACTTGCCGGACGGTGACGTGCCGTTCTTCGACGCCGTCGTGTGTTGGGGACCGGACCGGACTGTCGTCCCCCTGTCCGGCACGCTGGGACGCTCTGCGGCCGTTCTGGCCCGCGACGGCGACGGCGACGGGTTCATCTATGACGGCACGAAGCGCGAGATGCTGGCACCGACCCGGATGCTCGACATCGACATCGACATGGAACTGGAAGCCGACGCCATCGGCGAACGGCGCAACGCTCCGATCGGACGTGTGCAGCCGGTGACCAGGGGATCTGACGTCGCACCGAAACCGGCGGTCGACGCCGACTTCGGGGCCATGCGCGACGACGCCCCGGCGACCAAGAGCGGCAAGAAGGCCGCCAGGCCGGGCGGCAAGGCTCTGATCGCTGCGACGCTCGGTGACAGGATCGGGGCGAAGAACGGGACGGTGGCAGGCGTCCGCCACATTGAAACGGCCGAAGAAGCTGTCCGTCAGTTCGTCGGCAATCTGGAGGTCGTCTATCAGGCTGCGAAGAAACGCAAGGGGTTCATCGCCGGGGCCAGACAGTGGTACGACCGGGCGCACGACCGGGCCGTCGCCCTGGCCGACAAGCTGGACATGCACCCCGACGGCGGGGCCGCTGTGCTTGCCGCCCTGTCACCAAACATGGACTGGAACTACAACCTCGCTCAAGCCGACGCCCTCGCCGAGTTCTGGTCGACGGACCCGGTCGTGGACGACGAAGTGCGAAAGCTGGCAAAGCGGCTCGTCAGTGACCTGCGGTTCAAGGACTACAAGCACCGCCTACCGGGCGACCCGATGAAGCCCGAGTCGAAGTGGATCACGCTGGTCGACGTTCCCGAGGGGACGCGCCTGCGGTCGGGGATCACCGACCCACAAACCAGGGCCATCTACGCCCGGGTGTGGGCCACATTGCACACCGAGGGTGGAGCATTCTCACCGGAGCTGCGGGTCGACAGTAACGGCCAGATGGTGCCCACCGGCGCCGTCCCGCGGACCCGGTGGCAGTCGGCGGACAACATCGCCAAGGCGCTCGCCATCATGGACGACCCGTCCCGGGCCAACGTCGACCGTCGGCTCGGCGACGGACTCAAGGTCCGATCCTTCTACAACAACATCGCTTACCCCGACAACAACATGTGGCCGGGCGGGGACGTCACCGTTGACACTCACGCCGCATCGACATTGTTCGGGGCGCCGTATGGCAACCAGGCGGAGCCGTTCGCCACGATCGTTGGTAAGTCAACAGTCGAGGACGGCGAATACATCAAGGTGGCGATGGTCGAAGCGTTCCGCCGGTTTACTGCCAAGCACGCCGACGACTTCGATACGCCACGGGAAGCGCAGTCGGCCCTGTGGGAGATTTGGCGGAGTGCCGCCTACTCCAACGCCGGGAACAACGAGGCGCTCAAGCAGGGCTTGCGTGACGCCTGGGCGGCCGTGGACGAACCGGGGATCTCCGACGCTGTCCGGCGACGTCGGCGTCGCAAGGCGCGTCAGCTCATGGGCGAGTGGTTGTCTCGACCCTTGCCGTGGATCGACTACGACCCCACCAAGGTCGACGCCGACGGCAACCCGGTGTCGCCGGTCGAGGAGGTGCCAGATGCCCCGACAGTCTGACCGCCACGACCCGATTGGCCGACTTCCGGTCGTCGTCGGCCACGACGACACGAACGACGCCGACGAGGCCCGTGAGATCGAGGAGCAGAACGCGTTCAACGATGAGCTGGAGGCGTTCGCTCGGACCCTGTATCCCGACGGCATCCTCCCGCGGGAACGGAAGCGGATGGAGGCCGAACAGGCCGAGTAGGACCACCGTCGGGACGGCACGCCCGGCGTCCAGAATGGGGCGCATGGCCGCCCCTGATCCTGCCGCCCCGTTCCCGGCCCCGTGGAACCCGCCCCGGTCGTGGTTCTCCGAGGTCCCCGACTGGTTCGACCCGGACGGCGGGCTCATCCAGTTCGACTGGGAGACAGGCCGGGTGGCTGCGATGGTCGCCCCGTACGGCGATTGCATCCTCGACGGATCGCAGCAGTGTTGGTCGCCGCCCGTGTCACAGACGGGCTACGAGTACGCCCACGTCGGGACGTGTGTTCTGGAGGACGGCGAGACGATCCGGGTGGCGACGATCGGCGGAGGCGTCCCGCATGCCAGCCTGCGGGCGGCCATGTCGGTCGCCCAGGACCACTACGCCAACACGGCGACCCGCAAGCTGGTCGGGCGGTACGTCGACTCGCCCGAAGCGGGCGGGATCGTGTTCCTCGGTTCGGCGCAACCCGGACTCACCTACGCCGACGTGTACGACACCCTGTCGTCGGCCGTGTCCGGCGACTGGCGGTGGATCCCGGCGCTCGGCGGCTACGAGATGGTCGGCGCCCAGTTGGTCAACAACCCCGGGTTTCGTCCCGTGCCCGGCGGCAAGCGTGTGCGGGCGGCTGCGATCAACTTTCTGTCGGGCGGTCCGAAAGTGGCTGCTGCCAAGTGTGGCGGCGGCGAGCAGGTGTACGGGGAGTGGGTGCCGATCGAACTGGAGTCGACTCCGGGGCTCGGTGACCGGGTCGCCCGTCTGGCGGCGGCTACTGCCGCCCTGGAGTTGGCGGCGGTGGTGGACGAGGAGATGCCACCGGCTCGCACGGCGGGTCTGTTCCGCCGCAAGCATCCCCTGTCGCCCGCTGAACTGGCGCAGCGGAAGAAGGCGGCGCTGATCTCGGCGATGAAGCGGCGAGGCAACCGGCGTCTCGGCCGGTACGCCCCGGACGGTACCGGCCCTAAGCGGCGAACAGCCTTGGATGATTCGCCGGTGTTGGACGCCGCCAAGCGGTCGCGGTCCAGCAACCTGAAGGGGCTGTCCAAGGATCAGGCCCGTCGGATCCGCGAGGTGAACCGGCGCAACCTGGCCCGCGAGCGGGCCGAGCGGACCGACATGGAGGTTGGGCTGTTCGAAGCGCGGGGCGACGTGGATGCGGAGATCAACGAGCGGCGCATCGCCAAGTACCGGCGCACTCATCCCCGCAAGGAATACCCTCGCCGTGTCGCATCGGCCGCAACGATCACCAAGAGGTTCTGACACCACCATGCCTGCTGAACGACAGGACCACCCCGCCCGCACCGCCGCCGGGCGGTCATTCCGTGCCTTGCCGAAGATGGTCGGGGGCAAGGTGATCGACGGTGACGGCGACATGCGGGTGCTCGACGGCACCAAGATGGAACGGGCGGCGACCCCCGCCGAGCTGAAGCTGTCCCGCAAGCTCCGGGCGCTCGCCAAGGGTGGGGGCGGCAAGCGCCGGACTCGGGGACCGGTCACTCGCCGGACCCGTGACCGGGACGCCCTCAAGGCCCAGGCGCTCACCAACGCCCGCAAGAAGGTGCGGCGACGGCCGACGACCGAAGCGCCGTCGAAGGCCCACATGCAGAAGAAGGGCCGGGCCGCATGGGGCAGGGTCGACCGGGTCGACATGATCGACGTGCCCGAGGGTGAGGACGAGATGGTCGGCGCCGAGGTCGACGGGCTCAAGATCCGCCTGCCCCGCAACGGCGGGCGACCCTACGTCGACACCGAGAACGGCCCGGTGCCGCTCGACGGGGTGTTCGTGTCCCGCCCCGAGGTCGACGCTCTCCTCAAGGGCTCCAAGGACACGTTCGACGCCGACAAGTTGACCCCCGAACAGCACGACGCTGTCCAGTCCGCATGGGGCAAGGTCGACCGGCTGCACGGCGGGCAGACCGTGTCCGGCGAGGACCGGTCCGTGTCCGTCGCCGACATCACCGACTCCCACGGCGAGAAGATCGTGTTCACTGTCCCCGACCGGGGCGGCGAGGTCACCGTCGACTACCGCCGGGACCGGTCCGAGATGACCGACGATGAGATCGCCCGGGGCGACGACCCGTGGCTGACCGACCAGCCGACCGGCATATTCCTCGACGAAGCCGAGGTCGACGCCAAGCGCCAAGGCAAGGCTGCACCCGAGTTGGACGCGAAGCGTCGCCGTCAGGTCCGTCAGCGGACCGAAGCACCGGTCAAGCCCGAGGGTGACGACTTCGACCGTGCCAACCCGAACAGCGACCTGTCGGAGAAGCTGATCGAGGACGGCGGGTTCACGATCGACCCGGCCGACGGGTCCGGGCCGACCGTCGGCTATGTGGTCGCCCGCCCCGGCCACTCCAAGATCATGACCCGCGAAGAGTTCGAGGCGGGCGGCGAACACGACATCAACGAGTACCTCCGCAAGCTGCGGGACGAGGAAGCGAACCCGGACGTGATGCTGGGCGGGTGGTACGACGCCCGGCACGACGAGATCGTGTTGGACCGGGTCGAAGTGGTCGACTCCGAGGACGAGGCCGTCCGGCTCGGCAGGGAACGCAACGAGCAGGCCATCTGGGACCTGAAGGGGCAGCGGGAGATCCCGACCGGTGGCACCGGGACGGGTGCGGACCGCAAGCCGGTGACGCCCGTGTCGGCCGATTCGACCGACGCTGATGTCGATCGGTCGTTCGCCGAAGCGGTCGACGCTGCGGTGCCCGAGGCGCGCCGCAAGCGTGTCGCCGAGGGTGGCGGACCCCGGGGTGACACCGTGAAGGACGCCGTCGCCGAGGACGTGGTCGACATGGCCCGCGAGTCCGGCATGACCGACGACCAGATTCGTGGTGCCTTGGACCGTGACGGTGGTCCCGACGGGGTGGACCGGGCATCGTTCGACAAGGCGCTGGACCGTCCCCGGCCCGACGACATGAGCGTAACCTCACCTTCCGAGGGTGACGTGACCGCCGGTCGCGCCCTCGCTCTGCAGCGGGTGAAGGATGCAGCGTCGACCACACCGGCGACATCGCAGCCGAAGCCGGGTTCGCCGGACGTTCCCGCCGACGTGGCCGGTCTGCCCGGCGTCGATTCGGGGTCCGGCACGAAGGAGGATCCGCTGCGGGTGTCGGACATGTCGACGGCTGTGAAGCTCCTCGGTGACGGCAAGTACCACATCCAGTTGAACCGCCCGGATGAGGTCGCCACGTTGCTCGACAAGGTCCGCGAAGAGACGGCGAAGTTCAAGGAGCGGGGCGAGAAGGAACCGGTGTTCAACCTGTGCCTCGTCTCGGTGCCAGGCAGCAACCTTTTCTGTGTTGACGACCAGACGGAGATGATGACGAGTCGGGGATGGCGTCGGTACGACGAACTGTCCGTCGGTGACACGGTCCTTACCTTGAACCACGACACCGGCCTGGCCGAGTGGCAGCCACTGGAGGCCGTGAACGTCTTTCCCTCCGAGGACAGGCTGGTTCTCTCGATGGAGGGTCAGTTCCATTCGTCTCTTACGTCCAGCGAGCACCGGTGGCCTGTTGTCCAAACAAAGACGGGGGCCAGACTCTGGAAGGTGAGCGAAACGCTCCTGACAACGGACCGCATCCAGACCGTGGCGCCGGTGGCGAATCTCCCGACGGAGCCAAAGTATGAGGACGCCTTCGTTGAGCTGGTCGCGTGGGTCTGGACGGAGGGCACCTTCGACGGAGCCATGACACGGATCTACCAATCTCACCGCTACAACCCTGGGTACGTCGCCGACATCGCTCGAACCCTGACGTCCCTGTTCGGCGATGAGCGCGCCGAACTGCAGTCCATTCGCACGGCGCTCAAGGGCGGTAGGACCGGGGCGGTGCGCGCTCCCACCCCGGGGTGGCGTCGATCCGAGAACGACTCAACGGGCATGACTTCGTTCTTCTTGAACGGGGCGGCCAGCACGGCGCTACGCACCGTGATGGATGGTGACAAGGTTGTGGACCCATCCTTCATTGCCAGTCTCACCCTGTCGCAGTTGCACCTGTTCATAGATCGCTCGGTCGACGCTGACGGTCATCGTGGCCGAGTGGAAGGCTTCTCCCAGCGCAGTGTCGAGAGGGTGCGGATCTTTGAGATGGCCTGCGCCCTCGCCGGGGTGAGGACCAACACGACTGAACGGCCAGAGACGCGCCCCGGCAGGAAGAGTGGCCTCGTCCAGTACCAGGTCGGGGTACTGCGACGGTCATCGCCGTACACGTCGCCCATGTCGACCAAGAACCGACCAGAGTGCCGGACGAGAGTGGAGTGGGTCCACCACAAGGGGATCCTGTGGTGCCCCACCACGCCGAACGGAACCTGGCTGGCGCGACGTAGGGGCACAGTGTGGTACACGGGCAACTGTGCCGATAGCGTGGGTTATGACCGTATTCGCATGCCGCAGTTGTCGACGGCCAACCCGGTCCCCGGATCCTATGCCGACTCCCTGCCCCGCAACGGTAAGGGCGAAGTGGACTTGACCGAGGACTTCCTCAAGTGGTTGGAAGAGGTCAAGGGCATCAAGGTGAAGCGGGGCACCAAGGTGTACGCCTCGCATCTGCGGGCATCGCAGGCCGAGCTGCGGGGCGGCAAAGTGACCGGCATGATGGAAGGCATGAAGGCGGGCAAGGTCCCGCCCGGCGTCATCTCGCAGACCAGTGACGGCTACATCATCGACGGTCACCACCGCTGGGCGGCCAACACGGGCCTGTCCATGGGCGGATCGAACCCCGTCATGGAGACGAACACGATCGACGCCGACATCGTCACCATCCTCGCTCTCGCCAACCAGTTCGCATCCGAGATGGGATCCCCCCCGATGGCTGCCAGCGTGTCAGGTCGCACCACGAAGCCGGTCCTGTTCTTCGCCGGGGTCGACCGGCCGGAACAGTCCAAGGCGTTCACCGAGGTCGGGTGGCTCACCCCCGACGGGTTCGCCCCCACCCCCGTGTGGGGTGACCTGCCGGGCACGGATCCGGCCACCGTGTACGTCGGTGACGCCCCGTGGGCCGGGATGGACCCCGACGGCCTGTACGACTCGGCGGTTGTGATGGCGTCGCCGGTGTTCACGACCGACGCCCCGGACGTGGCCGACCCGCCGGAACTGGTCGACCCGCCCGACTCGGCGTTCGGCTGACCGATGCCGTTCGACGCAAACGACGTCTGGCACGACCCGGGCAACGGCCAGTTCGCCCCCCGGGGCTGGTCGACGGCGAAGGCCCTCGCCCTCAAGGCGGCGCGGGCGCTACTGACCCGTGACCGGATCCGCCAGCACCGGTCCGGCCGGGCACGTCTGCGGACCGGGGTGCTGGCCGACGCCGGGGTCCGCAAGGGTGACGTGGTCGACGTCCGTTGGGGCGACGACGACTTCGCCGAGGTCGTCCTGCCCGAACCGAAGGCCCGGGGCCTGCGCCGGTACCGGGTCAAGTGGTCGGACCTGGACGACGACTACGCGTCACCGCCGATGCGGGTCGTGTCCCCCCGTCCGGGCGCCAAGTTGCAGCCGATCACCCGGGTGCAGCGGCAGCGGTTGCCGAACATGAACGCCGATGGGGCGACGTGGGAAGTGACGCTGTACGGCGACAAGGACGTGGAACTGTCGAAGGTGTTCACCGACGACGCGTCGCTCGACGTGCTGTCCGACATGCTGGACACGGGCGCCTTGGCCGAGGCCGCCCCGGGCGGGAAAGGCACCGCGACCCGCCCGTTCGCGACGTGGATCGACCCGGACGACGTCGAAGCGAACGACGCTGACAGTGCGATGGCGTCGCTGCTCGACATCCGCCACCAGATCGCCGTCGCCGTCCACCAGGACATCCGGTCCACGGTTGAGGACGGCGACTGGACCGCCGCCCGGATCGGGGTGTTCAAGGACGACCCTGGCCACAGGGTGGCTTTCCATGACTCGGCCCGGGATGCCGACCCGACGGCGGCCTACCGGTTCGCCGACATGTCCCCGGAGAAGGCGACCGGCCTACGATCCGCCCTGGCACGCAACGGGGTGCTGGCCGACCTGTACGACGATCCGGGTCCGGCGATGTTCACCGACGGCCCTGGCGGCACCGTCACCTACGGGGGGCGCCAGTTCACGGTGGACGAGGTCGACGCCCGCTTGACCGCTTCCGGCGAGAAGTACCCGGGTGTCACCGACTTGGCGGCCCGGATGGGTTCGACGGTGGTGGTCACCGACGCCATGGGTATGCAACGTCGGGTGTTCGACCCGCTGTTGCCCGCCAGTAGCGACACGCCGGGTGTCCCGGCGACGATGAAGGTTCACCTCGGTGACGTGAACGGCCCGGACGATCGGGGGTTCACTCCTTTCGACGTGTTGGACGAGGCCGGGTCCCCGGTCGGGACGGCCCACATCGTGTCCCTCTACTCGCACAAGAAGGCGAGTGAAGTGTTCGACGGCCTCGTCGGTGACGTCACCCTCCCGGCTGATCGCAAGACGGTGTGGCCTGACATCGGGCAGGGGTTCGCGTCGCTCGACCGGTTCCGCGACCGGATTCTTCGCCAAGAGCACGGTGCGGACTCCCGTCTTACCCGGCAGGGGGAGTCGAGGACGTTCACGGTCGAGGACCGGACGGTCGTCGCTGTCGGTGGCCTCGGCGATGCTCCGAGGTTCTTCGTGTTCGACCCGGAGAAGCGCACCCTCACCCAGACGGACAAGGAGCGGCCGCTTCTTCGCAACGTGGACATGGACACGGTCCGCCAGTTCGCCTATGCGACCCGGGCCGGGATGGACCCGGCCGACTTCAAGAAGTTTCACGCCGACGGCGGGGTCGCCGACGTGGACGGCCTGCACCTCGACGGCATCGACGCCGAGACATTCGGGCAGTTCGACCGCCTGCGCCGTTCTCGCCAAGCGCAGCAGGCGGTGGCGGCCGAGTTCGGTGACCGTGACATCACCCCCGACGGGTTCCTCACCGCTGACGCTTTCGCTGCGATGGCCGATGGGGTCGTGCGGGATTTCGAGGACACGCCCAAGACGAAGGTGCGCCCGTTCAAACTCACGAAACAGGGGTGGGCATCGGAGGGTGTCGACCTGAAGGTGCAGAAGGAGTGGATGAGTCATCTGCCGGTGGCGGACACGTTCACGGCTGCCACCGAGCGCGTCGGCGACGGGCTGCCGGACGATCCGACGGCCGGACTGGCGGATCTCCAGTCGCGGGTCGGCCGCTTGTACGACTCGGTGCTACGGAACCGCAACGCCAAGCTTGTCGGCCCGGTTCCGGATGCTCGCAACGAGACGGCCGACCTGTTGAGCGAGATGCAGCGCCAGGAATGGCTGCACGCCAAGGCGTCCGACTTCGACGCCGTCGAGGTGCAGGCGTCGGACCTGAACGTCGGGGACTCGTTCTCCACCGAACCGGACCACCCGCTCACTTGGCGGATCACGAAAGTCAACCCGGCGGCAGGCAACGAGATCCACGTCTATGTGGTCGACGCCGAGATGGGCGGCAACCCTCGGATCTTCACCTACGGGCCGAACGACAGCCTGTATCGCGTCACCCTGAACGCCGAGAGGCGCAAAGCGATAGCCGGTCAAGTGGCGCAAGTGCTCACCGATCACGGGTACCCGGCCGACACCGACTACCGCACCCTGCCCGCTCTTATCCTTGCCAAGCACGCCGCCGACGGCGACGCCTACACCGACAACCTGATCGACGGTCTGCTCGACACGCAGAACGGGACGTGGGCGGACTCCAGCCAGTCGCGGTTCTCGACGCTGCAGCAGGCGGCCATCCTTGAGATGCAGGGCCTGTCCCCCGACAAGTTCCCCGGTTGGTCCGAGTGGCGGGCGAAGAGGGACTCGGGTCGAGGGTTCGACACCGAATACACGCCTGGGGAACGGGCGATGGCCCGACTGGCTGCGTTGTCGACCTACACCCTTACCCAGCACGAACTGGGCGAACAGGGGTTCGGGCCGGACGACGTGATGATCTTGCACCGGGGCACCGACGAACCGGCCGCCGATGCTGCCGCCGACGTGGGCGACCTTGTGTGGGCGTCCAGCAACCCGCTGGCGTCCTACGCATCGTCGGCGACGGTCGCCAACAAGTTCGCTCAGGATGGCCCGGTGATGACCCAGCGGGTGCCGCGGTCGCGGATCTTCTCGACCGCCAAGACCGGCCCCGGTACCTACAAAGAGGACGAGATCGTCGTCATGGGCGACCCGGACGGCTACCTGTCCCGAGTGACGTCCGGCGGCGGCGGGGCGGCCGAACGGCGGGAGGCCGTGAAGAAGCACTTGTCGGACATGGCCGGGGTCGTGGACGTGGCGCCGCTGGCAGGGTCGACGTCGGACGAACGGTACATGGCGATCAAGGCGTGGAAGCTGAACCGGCCGATCCACCCGTTCGTGCCGGATGCCCGGGAGGCGGCCGGGGACATTCGCGACGGGTCGTTCATCGACCGGTTCGAACGCCAGGACCCTCGATACGGACCAATTCCCACCCGTCGTCGAACGACGACCACGGCACCTTCACCACACGGTCGAATCACCCCCGACCATCTCGGTTCGAGCCTCGCCACGATGGTCAACACCGACATCACCACGAACACCCCCGACGACGTCGACCGCATCACCCTGGTCGACTCGGCGATCCAAGCGATCCAAGCGTTCACCCCCGACCCGGCCGATGAACGGTTCTGGGTCCGGCGTGCTTCGGGTGACCCGTACCGTCCGATGGGACCCGACGAGCTGGACGCCTTCCGCAAGCAGGTGTCCACGGACCTACTGCACGCTGGGGGGCTTGCCTACAACCGGCGGGACGACACGGTGCCGGTCCGCACCCCGATGTTCGACGGCCGCATCGTCGTCGACACGGGCCGATCCGGGTTCGGCCCGTGGTGGGATCCGGGGCGGCTGTTGACGTTCACCGGACCGGACGCCGAGGCGGATTCGTTGCGGGCGGTTGCCGAAGCGAAGGCGGCGAAGGCTGCGAAGCCCCGCCTGGTGGAAACCAAGGTGGAGAACGTGGAACCGGGGTCGATCCTCTACAGCGACGACGGTGACCTGTGGGAAGTGGTCGACAGGCCCGTCCAGGTCCCCGGACGGTCGCGGGTTTGGAGGTTCAGGCGGCGGAACCTCAAGACCGGCAAGGTCGGCGAGGTCGAGAGTGTGATGTACACGCTGCCGGTGGTGACCGGCCCGATCGTCACCCCGACCCTGTTCACCCCGCCGGTCCCCGACGATACCGTGGTGCCCGTCCCCGACGGTGGGGCTCCGGTTCCGGCAGGGGTGTGACATGGCCTACGACAAGCTGGGGGTTTGGCACGATCCGGGGAACGGTCAGTTCGCCAAACCCGGATTTTCTTCGGCGAAGGCGCTCGCCCTCAAGACGATGCGCGAGGTCATCGGGGCGATGACCCGTGACCGGGTGAAGGACCGGCACAGGGACTGGGTGATCCTCCGCACCGACCTGCTCGCCGACTACGACTTGCATGCGGGCGACGTGGTCGACGCCCGGTTCGTGGACGACGACTGGGCGCAAGTAACGGTCAGTGACCCGGACACGGGTTTCGACCGTGTGGTGAAGGTGCCGTGGTCGTCGTTCGACGACGGGTGGGAATCGGAGTGGGGTCCGTCGCCGGTGCGCCCGGACCGGGATCTGACGTGGAAGCCTTCCGCTCTAGCGGACGGGAAGATGTCCAAGGCCACCAGCTCGGAGCTGGTCGATGGAACGACCGTCCGGGTCCACACCGCGGCGGGTGGCGTTGTCGACATCGTGACCAGGGATGAGCACCAAGCGGAAGCGGTCAAGGGTCTGCTCGACAACGAGATGGCCGGGGATGATGGGCTGCCAGTGTGGGAGTTCAACGGCATTCCCCAACGCAGTTTCAGGTGGACCGACAACATTGCTAGCAATCTCGCCATCCTCGACCATCGGGGCCGTGTGCGGGTGTTGGACGACAACAACGGTGGGCGCCGGGTCGAGATCGGCAGTCCCCCCGGCCAGCCCCCGACGGTCGTCACGATCACCCCGACCAGCGTGACCAGCAGTTACGGGACCGGGGACGGCTTCAGTTGGCTGGCCCCGGAACGCAACCCGGCGGCGTCGGTGGACGACCTGGCCGACGCCGCCGTTGCCGTGGCCCCCATCGCACCGTCCCTGATGAGCCAGGGCATCCCGGTGGCACCGACGGTCACGCCGGACGGGATGCGGTTCGGCGACTGGTTGTTCTCGTTCAAAGAAGTGCAGGATGCGGCGATCGGTGCCAGGAACCATCTGAACCCGTCGTCGGGCGTCATCTCCGTGCTGTTCCCCAAGGCCGACTTCGATGTCGGCATGGGGGTCCGCTACGAGGGCTTGAACCCGGATAATCCCGTCGGCTATGTCGGGACGTTCGACGTCGACCGCGTTGAAGATGTGGACGGGGTGTGGGCTGTCGCCCTCAAGGGTGGGACGTCCTTGGCTTTCACCGGGATGGACGCCGCCGAGGTCCCTGAAGCGGACGCTCTGGCGGCGGTCGAACGTGTCACCGACGGACTGCCGACGTTCGACAGACTGGATGTCGCCATCGGCTCCCTTCCGTTCGACAAGTTGACCGACCCGGACCCGGACCCCGACACAGTCGCTTGGATGCGCGGCGCCCTCGTCTCCGCGTCCACGGCGACACTGGGTACCCCGCCGATGGCTTATGACGCCGGGGACGGCCAGGTTCTCTCCCTCGGCGGAAAGCCCTGGGGCGGCACGACGTTGTGGCGCGACAAGGCGACGGGCGACGTGTTCTACCGGTACGCCAAGCATCCAGACGGGACCCCAGGACCAGTGAACGGCACGGTGCTCGCTACCGGCACCACCGAAGAACAGGCCCGGTCGATCCTGTACGGGTGGTCGAACGGGCTGGACCCGTCGATCGGTGCGGCCATCGTCGAGCAGGGTGGGAGCATCTCCCGCACCGGCCGGATTCGCACGGGGGACGGCCGGACTTTGACCCCTGACTCCTTCCTGGCGGAACTGTCCGCTTGGGCGATGGCGGGCGAAGGGCGGGAAGGGGTCGCCAAGCTGGCCCCGACGGTCGCCGACTTCTCGTCGCCGACAGCGTTCGCAGCGTTCGGGGAGCGTGCCCTCCGGGTCGGTGCTGATACCCCGGACAGCAAACTGGGCGACATCGTGATCAACGCCCCGTCCGGGGCAACGTGGGCGTCCGATGACGTCGACCTGGCCCGACAGAAGGCATGGCTGTCGCACTTCCCGGTGCTCGACACGTTCAAGGCGGCGATCCGAGCCGATCTCGACACCCCGGACGGTTTGACCGAAGAGGAACGCACTCAAGTGGTGCGGGACCGGGTGTCTCGCACCCTCGGCATGTTCAACCGGCAACGCAACATCCAACTGGACTCGGCGTTGGCACGGTGGAACATGGACATGTTCACTGTGGTCGACAACGCGAACCAGCAGGCCGGTGCCGCCAGCGACAAGGGTCGAGCGGCGCTGGAGAGCGAGGTTGTCGCCGACATCGGGCTCCCCGAGGGTCTGACCGTGGACGAGAAGGTCGACCGGTTGCTCGACCGTCTCGACACCCTCACCCTCAACGACGGACGTCCTGCGGTCGCCGGGATAATCGACGGTCTGCTCGACACGCAGAACGGGTCGTGGGCCGACAGCTCGCAGTCCAACCAGGCCACCGCCTTGCAGTTCGCTGCGCTCGACCTGCAAGGGCCGGACGTGACCGGCGGGTTCAACTCGTGGAAGAAGTGGTCCGACAAGCGGGCCGAGGACAACGACTATAACCGGGGCTTCACCGCCGGGCAGATGATGATGGCCCGGCTCATGGTGGCGTCCACGTACACGCTCACGCAGAGCGACCTGGACAAGCGTGGGTTCGGCCCGGACGACGTGGTCATCACCTATCGCGGGTCCGATGAGCCACAGTTCCAGATGGCGCGCGCCGCTGGCAGTTTCGGTGACCGCATGTGGGTGCAGACCAACCCGTTGGCGGCGACCGCTTCGACCTATGCCTCGTCGTTCAAGAACGGCGGCAAGGTGGTGGTCGCCCAGCGGGTGCCGCGGTCGAAGATCTTCGCCACCGCAGCGACCGGGACAGGTACCTATTCCGAACATGAGGTCGTCACCATGGGCGCCCCGGACGGCTACCTGTCCGCCCTGGCCGACGCCTACCCGACCCGGCCTGATATCGAGGACGTGTTGCGCCACACCGACGACCTGTCGGACGTGGTCAACGTGGATGCGATCCACGACCTGCCGTCGGGGGAGCAGACGGCGACCCTCGGGGCGATCCAACTCGTCAACGGCACCATGACCGGACCAGAGCTTCCCGACGGGCTGGTCGACAGTCTGCGGGCCGGGGACCTGTCGGTGCTCAACCACGACCCGGTCGAGAACGGCTCATTCTTCCAGACGGGTGCGCCGTTCTCGGACGCCCAGGCCGGTGGCGACATGGCAGCGGCTGTCCGTCGGGTAGCGATGGCGATGAGGCCAGAGCCGGACCGGGTCAACTTCATGGCCGACATGTTCGACGCCATCGACACTTACGACTTCGGTGGCGAGTGGGATGGGATCTCGGTGTGGGATCCGACGTCCGAGGCTTACACGAAGCGACCGTTCACCGACAACGAGAAGGCGGTTGTCAGGGCGGCGTTCAAAGTGGCCCTCGCTCGGGACATGGGAATCGTGGGCACCACCCCCGCCATGGAGTCGGTCCCGTTCCAGGGCCACAAGCTGGTGTACGAAGGCCCGTCCGACATCAAGGTCGACCTGTCCAACTTCGGGGCCGAACAGCGGATACCTGGCCGGTTCCGCATGGTCGACGCCGACACCCCGGCTGTCGACCTGTTCCCCGACCGCACCCCGAGGGTCGCCGAACGGGACGACGTGGTCGACACGGGCCGTGTGATGAAAGACGTGACCGACGGTGACATCCTCGTCCACGACGGACGAATGGTGATCGTCACGTCCTACGACTGGCCCGACGGTGTCGGCGACGACGTGACCGTGTGGGCCAACGACGCTCTCACCGGCGACCCGTTGGAGTGGGAGTCGACCGGCGGTGAAGTCATGCCGGTCGTGCCCGGCAGCCCGGGCCTGGTCGACACCACCGACGTGCAGCCCGGCATGATGATCGCCCACCCGGAAACGGGTGAACGGGTGCTGGTGTCGCGCCTGTTGCCGCAGTCGGATTGGGATGAGAACGAGATCGAAGTGGTCACCGCTCCCGGTCAGCCGCCGACAACTGTGCGGACGACGATGGACCAGCTCGTCGTGTTCGGTGACGACGACGCCGGATGGGCGAGCGTGTCGGCATCGTCGGTCGCCCCCGGTGACCGGGTCCAGACGTTCTACTCGGGCACGACGGTGGTCGGCACAGTG
>ERZ761584.55-NODE-55-length-40761-cov-4.681226_pt1 | contig 40761 bp, 50 predicted proteins | sample MGYA00512168_ERZ761584 | MGnify/ENA primary metagenome ERZ761584 (study PRJEB28899, sample SAMN03785564) | bioreactor sludge metagenome | biome: EBPR Sludge; feature: EBPR Bioreactor; material: 0.22µm filtered reactor supernatant | place: Saint Lucia: Queensland...
CCAGACCCGCTGCCGGCGTTTGTAATGCGAAGGATACCGGAGTAAATCGCGGGGTGGAGCAGTCCGGAGTGCTCGCCGGGATAACCGCCCGGAGGTCGTCGGTTCGAGTCCGGCCCCCGCCACAAAAATAAATTTGCAAGTCTCAATCTTTTTCCGTAACTTGAATAAGATTTTGAAAAAATGGAGACTTCGGAACAACTATGCCAACGACTTGCGGCAGAAAATGGTACTGTAATTTGCTCTTTTTCAATGGGTAAGGACAGCATTGGGGCCGCGATTCAGTTGCAGCGGTATTTTGAGCGCGTTGAGTACGTTTTTATGTATATGGTGCCCGGGCTTGAATTTCAGGAGCGGGCATTGTCGTATTACGAGGGGGTTTTCAGAAAGAAGATAAAGCGCATGCCCAACCCATCCCTGTACAGGCAAATAAACGCCCTGATGTACCAACATCCCGGAAACGTCGACACCGTTTTTGAAAAGAATCTTTTTGAAGGTGATTACGACGATATATTTGCAGCGTCGAAATATGATTACGACGTGGCCGTGGAAACATACGTCGGGGTCGGGGTTCGCTCGTCCGATAGCCTTGCAAGAAGAACAGCAGTAAAGCAAACCGGCGGCGTAAACACAAAGCGACGGCAGTTTTTCCCGGTTCATGATTGGAACATGGAACGCCTGGTTTCGGAAATTCGACAATCCGGTATAAAACTTCCGGTGGATTACAAGATATGGGGCAGATCGTTCGACGGCTTCGATCATCGGTTTTTGAAGCCCCTGAAGGATAATTTCCCGGCTGATTTTGAAAAAATACGGGATTTCTTCCCGTTAATTGATCTTGAATTGAAACGATATGAAAAATACGGAAGACCTCAGTCTTGATTTTTCGGTAGAGCCTGTCCCGCAGGCTGCCTCCCCCGGTATGCCGGAATCGTTCGAGGACGCGACCAAAGAAGAAATATCCGATGTCCTTGCCGCGTTTCGACAGCGGGCCAAAGCCGAAGAATCGGCAAAGGCAAAAAACGTTTCGACGGACTTTTGGTTTGCCGTTTATTTTGCAAGTCAGGAACAGCGGGACTCGTTTTTGCGTGCCGTAAACCTTTTATCCAAAATGGATGACCAATACATCAACGGCACGGACTTTGCGAAAGCCGTTGGAGTGGACATACCGGAGGAAGAAATTACAATACCAAAGTCATTCAGGCGTCCCGCAGGAATAGACGACCTGGTTTTGGACATTTAAGTTCACCATAAAATTTCAATTCGGTTCTCGCAACTATTCGCAGAAACACCGGCTTGAACGCCGCACAGACGCGCCAGGCACGAACCAACAGGATTCGCGCAGGGGCACGCGCCCGGGCAAGGCAGGCTGCCGGAAGTTAAACGCCGGGGGGTTTGATTGCTTCGCGCAGTCGCCCCCCTTTTTTGATTTTTTGAAATGGTAAAGGGAAACAACAAAACCGCGTCCAAAGAATATACACCCGAAGAGGTTTCCGCCGCAACGAAAGACAGTTACGGCATTATATCCCGCGTGGCGATCAACCTGGGCTGCACTTGGGGCACCGCAAGGAAATACATTGATCTGTACGACGAGGCGAAAGCGCTTTTTTTGGAAGAGTCGGAGCGGGTTCTTGATGTTGCGGAAACAAAAGTCATCCAGGCAATAAACGCCAATGACATACAAACCGCAAAGTGGCTGCTGGCAACTAAGGGCAAAAACCGTGGATACTCTGAACGTGTTGAGCACTCCGGCCCCGACGGCAGCGCAATTCCGGTTGAGCAAACCGTTATCCAAATCAAATTCCGCAAGGGCGAAAGCAAGCCTACCGAGTCAGCCGACCATGCCACGACGAAAGGAAAGCGGAAATCAGGATAGCGCAACACACGCCGCACACGACGCGGCAAATGCCCGTTGCCGGATGATACGCCACGTCCTCCGCCGCATGGATCAGAAAAGACCACAACGCCGCCTGCCCCCCGGTGCATTTCGCACAGTATCCAATTGGATAGGCAATGCCCGGTCGCGTAATGGCAAGGCGCTCTACCCACCGGCCGTATTTGGCAAGTATCATTCCCTCCCGTGTCAATATGTCGGAAAATACGACAGCAAAAACTGCGCACTGCGCGGCCAGTTGCAGGTCGGATAGTGTCAACATGCCGGATCGACCTTTAGCACGTTTTCTACAATGCAGTTCGAGATAATGGCAAACCGCAGGTTGAAATCAAAGGCGAAATACTCGAATGGCAGCATCAAAAATTGGGTTTCCGTTTCGTCGTATGTGTATTTGCCGAACAGTTCCGGCCCGCGTATCGCTTCCGCTTCCGGCAGTAGAATGATTGACGCAACCGGGTAGTCGTCGTCGTACCGGCCGGTTATCTTGCTGACAAGGGCGGCCATAACCGCGCCGGGATCATTTGCGGAAAGCCGTTTTGTGTTCAGCCATACGACTGCCCGCAGGCGTGTTTCATACAGGAAGCCCGCGCCACCCGCAAGGGGTTGGGCCGTCTTGTTTGAAAGCGCCTCGAAATACACCATTGCCGATTTTCCGGAGTCCGGCGTTAGCCAAATGTATGCGCCCGGATTGTCCGGATCGGGCGTCGCCGGCAGCGTTTTTACAATGTCGCCGACCCGTATTTTTTGCGGGCGCGCAACGCCGCCGACGACATCGAAAAAGGGGAGCGTGGTTTGTATGCGCTCTTGTATCCTGGAAACGGCAACGTCGATCATTGCTTTGGTTGTTGTCGCTGCGCTTCACGCAGCAGGGTAAAAAAGTCGAATATGTCCATCGCCGAAATTTCAGAGATAGTAACCCCCGGCGATGTCGCGGCCCGCTTCAGGGCCAACCATTGTTCCTGTATGGTATAGGTTTCTTCCACCACGGATTTAGGCCCGGGTTCCTCTACCTGCCCCGGTCGTCCCCGACGGCTTCTGTCTCCGAAGTATTCAGGGAATCGGTACCGGAGTCGGGAATAAAGCGACGAAACAAACGCCTCGCACAGCCCAAAAAAAAACTTATGTCAATATCGGCCCAGTCATCAATCTTTTCCCGGGCTTCCGCCTCCGACCACCTGCCCTGCTGTTCGGTTTCCGGGCAGATGAACAGGGCGCACATTAGTAGAATCGGGTGCGGCTCCCCGGCTTCAATTCGCGCCGCGCCGTTCAAAATGTTGTTGAGCATTACGGCGGCGTCGGCAAATTTCACGTCATTAACCGCCTTGTATATCCGATCCAGTTCCACCCGCAGGCCCGACACGCTGGTTTTATATTCCAGTTCAAGTTGCATTGTTTCAAACACGCGGAAACGTTCAGTAGACAACGAGGGGTAAACGATGTATGTCTTTCCGGAAACGCCCGAAAAACTATTTGCAGAAATGTCAATCGTCCGTATGCTCAATTTGTTTTCTTTTTAAGATTCGGGCATTATTTTTGCCGATTGTGCAAAATTAGTTGTTTTTTTGTAGCAGCAAAGAAAATGCCGAATGGGAGAGGCAAAAAGAATCGCCCTTTCCGACCCGCAGGAATACATTCTAACGAGCCGGGAGGAAATCAACCTGTTTTTGGCGGGCATCGGGAGCGGTAAAACGCATTTGGGCGGGATTATATCGGCATTTTATGCGCAGAATTTCCCCATGGCGTGGGGGTTCATCGGGGCGAACACTTACAACCAGTTGAACACGTCCACGATGCTAAGAATCCGGGAGGTTTGGCGGGACGTGTTCGGATGGCGCGAGGGAGTTAACTATGTTGTCGGCAAGCAACCGCCCAAAGGATTTGAAGCGGCGGGCCACAACTTCGACAGGTACGACGGCATTTGCAGTTTCGCAAACGGGGCAATCATTTTTTTGGGCAGCCTCGACAACGCCAAAGCGCACGACGGAAAACAGTTCGCGTGGGCAATCCTGGACGAAACGAAGGACACCAGAGAGGAAGACGTTAAGGAGGTAATATTGGGCCGGTTGCGGCAGCAGGTGTTTGGATTCGACGGCGAGGGGGATTTGGTCGAGACGGAGGACGGCGGGTTTAACCCGATGTATGTTTTAACCAGTCCGGCGAAGGTGCAATGGCTGAACGAATGGTTTGGGCTGGACGACTTTCGGGCGGAGATCGAAGCGACGATATACAACAGGGACGACTTTTTCGCAAAAGAGCGAAACGGAAAATGCGTTGCAATTTCAAGTACCTATCACAACGCGGCAAACCTGCCGGCTGGGTATATTCAACGCATACTTGACAACAACACGGACGAACGCGGGCGGGCGCTTATCTACGGAAACCCGTTTACCAGAACAGGGGGCGAGTTTTACAGCGGATTCAGCGCGGCGCGGCATACCGGAACGGTTGAATTCAAACCGGGCCTTCCGTTGCACGTCACGTTCGATCAAAACGTTGTTCCGTACATAACCGCCCTTGCGTGGCAGGTGGATACAAGCGGGGGGGAAATGCAACTGCGGCAGGTCGATGAATTTTGCCTTTCAAACCCGAACAACACAACCGAAAGGCTGTGCCAGGCGGTGAAGGCGAAATACGGGGACAGGGTGGAAACGATTTTCTTCTACGGCGACGCAAGCGGACACCATCAGGACACGAGGGGGAACGCGACAGATTACGACATTGCCGCCCGCGAGTTTCGCCGCTGGATAAACAACGGCAGCGACAGGACGACAAGAAGGAATCCGCCGGTTTTACAGCGGCGGGACTTCATCAACAACATTTTCGAGGGGAAAACGGATGTCGATGTCATAATTTCAGAGCGCTGTAAAAACACGATAACCGACCTGACCTACCTGAAACAAGACCCGAACGGGTTGAAATGGAAGGAAAGGGGGAAAGACGATGTAAGCGGGCAGACGTTCGAGAAGTACGGGCACTGCTCCGACGCAATGGACTACTTTATTTGCAAGATCGCCGAACAGCAGTTTGAGCGTTTTTGCAACGAAAAATAACAAAACAAACACTGTGACACGCGAACAGGCATTGGCCCGGGTCGTCGAGATCATCCATAAGGATGCGCGGCACGAATGGTATAATCGGACGGTCGAACTTTCCGAACTCTACCGAAAACTCGTTACCGGCGATGGCCTGGACAGCCTGTTAAAGCCGTTTGTCAGGCGCGAGGACGACGCAAGTTTCCAGCAGCGCGTAGCACTGACGCAGCACGTCGTAACCACGGTTACCGAAAACATTATGGATGTTTTCAATAAGGTGCCGAGGGCGAATTATCAGCGCATTTTGACGCACGGCGGGAAAACAGACGACCCACAAACAATTGCGCTGGAGGATTCCGTTTCCGGGTTTTGGGGGCAAAAGCCGCTGGACGCCTACATGAAAACCAGATGGCTGGAGATGAACGCAACCGACCCGAACGGGTTTGTTGTCGTGGAATTTAAGCCGTTCGACCATACGCGGGAGCGCGCCCGCCCGTATCCCTTCGAGGTGTCCGCGCGTCAAGCCGTTGACTACGCCTACCAAAATAACGTCCTTCAGCACCTTGTCGTTGAAACTGAGGTCAAGTTCGACACGGCGCAAAAGAAGGGCGAGGACGGCAAGCGATATACGGTTTACCTTGAAAACGAAACCTTTACCGTTACGCAGGTAGACCCCCGCGCAAACACGGCGGTAAAAGACGGGGAATTCGTCGTTTCCGAAACGGACGGGTTTTTGAAGTCTAAAAATCGCCTGTTTTTCATTGAATTTGCCCTTCCGCACGGGGCCGGAGAGGTTCCGGCAATGCAGGTAGGGTACAACCGGGACGCCTGGACAGCCGGGCAAACGCACGTTGCGCCGTATGAAGCCGCCGTCCCGCTGCTGAAAAAGTCCATCAAGGTAAATTCAGAATTAGACATTACGATGTCGCAACAGGTGTTCCCGCATCGGTTGCAGTATATGCCCGTATGTCAGGCTCCGGGATGCATGGATGGCCTACTTGCCAATGGTGAAAAATGCGGCACCTGTATGGGAAGCGGGCACGCTTCTATAACATCCGCGCAGGAGGTGCTGTATTTCTCCATGCCCAAGCGCGGGGAAGATATGATCGACCTCGAAAAAATCCTCGTTTTCAAAGGCCCGCCCATAGACGTAGTAAAGTTCCAGTCCGAATACGTGGACAAACTGACGGCCGGTTGCAAGGTGGTAGTATTCAATTCCGAATCGTTCACGCAGGCCCAAATACAGGGCACGGCAACGGGGCAAATGCTCGACCGTGACAACGTGCAGGACACATTGTTTACCTGCGCGCAGGGGTACGCCGAAATGTGGCAATTTCTTGTCCGCATTACGGCGAAGTTCACCGACCTGTTTGAGACCCTGGACGCCCGCATTATCTTCTCGAAGGATTTCAAACTGAAGGGCCTTTCCGAACTGATTGCCGACCTGGAAACCGCGAAGCGCAGCGGATCGGGGCCGGCTGTCATCCGGCACATACAAGAACAAATATCCCGCTTGATCTATTCCGACGCGCCCGACCTGTACAACAAATGGGCGGTTCAGGAAAGGTTTAACCCGTTCAGCGGGTTTTCCGAAGAACAAATGGCAATGGCATTAGCATCGCCAAGCGTCCCGGCGCGGATCAAAACCCGGTTTTATATGTTCGGGATGGTCTTTTCGGAACTGGAGGCGGAAAACCCGAATTTCTACAACCTGCCGGAAGCCCGGCAGCGGGAATTGATTGAGGCAAAGGTGAAAACGTACATGGACGAGGCCGGGGCGAACGAGCCGCCGGTTATTGCAATACCGGGCAACGGGGTGGCGCAGCCCGCCAATAACTGACGATGAACACGCAAGAACTGATTGAATACCTCCAGGCGTGGGGCGGTCGGTTTGGCGAGCGGCTTACCGAACTGCTTGAAAGTCTGGAAAAGCGGGTGCAGGGATTGCAGCGGGCGTTTTGGCGGGAGGTACTGGAGGTTTTCCGCGACCTGTTCAAGACGGACGGAAAAACCCTGAAGGGCGGCGCAAAGGATGTTTCCGGGGCGCTGGCGAGGCTTGAGCGGCTGTTCAACCGGTTTGAGCGGGATTACATATCGGCAGAACTGCGGCTTTTTGCCGCCGAACTGCTGGAGGTCGGCGGTTTGACGGTTGAATATTATGAGGCGACGGACGGGCAGGCGAAAATTCGGGCGATACAAAAGAGCATCGCACTGCTGCGCGCCGTTATCGGGATCGACGAACGCGGGGCGCTGATACCGGGCGGATACCTCGACAGGTTGGGAAAGACGGAGGCGGTGCGGCAAACAATACGGTCGTATGTGGTAAACAGCATCGTTAGCGGCCGCAGCCTCCAGGATTTCCAAAACGGGTTTCGTGACCTTATTGTCGGAAACCGGGAAACGGAGGGTGCATTACAGCGGTATTGGCGGCAGTACGCATACGACACGTATAACAAGGCGCACGAAGTGGTGAACACGAGCATGGCAGACGAACTCGAACTGCAATACTTTATTTACCAGGGTTCTTTAATCGAAACGTCGCGGGATTTCTGCGTAAAGCGGGCGGGCAAGGTATTCAGCCGGGAACAGGCGTTGACGTGGAAAAACGACCCGGATTTGATAGAGCCGAAAACGAAGGATACATACAACCCTTTTATCGAAAGGGGCCGTTACAATTGCCGCCACTGGCTGAACTGGATTTCAGACGAATTGGCGGCAGAACTGACAAAAAATAATGGCTGAAATAACCATATCGGATTTCCCGGCACAAATAACCCTTGATGTGTACAAGGGCGACACGGTGAGCCGCGACGTAACAATCCGCGAAGACGGCTCTTTGGTAAACGTGTCCGCAGACGCCTTCGCAATGCGAATTACAGACCACCGGGGAACACCGATTGTAACCCTGTCCGTCGGCTCCGGAATAGCGCATGTAAGCACGGGGAAAATCCGGTTCACGATAACGGCCGTGCAAACTGCGGCACTTACCGCAACGAAAATAAAGACAGACCTGGAATGGACGCGGGCGTCTGACGGCAGGGTAAAAACCCTGTTTCGGTCGACCGGAATCGTAACATCTGATATTACCCCATGAGTGATATAAGCGTCGAAATAACATCTACGGAAATAACATTCAATCTGTCGCAGCCGACGATTGAAATAGAGTTTCCGGCATCGCTTCCGGGCGTTGGGGTTCCGGATGGCGGGGACGTTGGCGACGTATTGACGAAAACGGGGGCCGGGGACTATGTTACGGAATGGCAGCCGCCGGGGGCGTCGGCAAACCTGAAATCCTATACCGCAGGGCAAAATTTGAGCAGCGGGCGCGTGGTGGTGGTGGACGGCCTGGAGGCATGGTACTTTCAAAACACAGACTCGACGCACCACGGCAGGGCCTTTGGCATAACGGTAACAAGCGCAACGAGCGGGAACAGTGTAACGATCCAGGTAGCCGGGCTTGTCAGCGACGCAGCCTTCGGGTTTACGGCAGACAAGCCGGTATGGGTTGGGGCTGACGGCGAAATATTCGATTCGCAGCCGGTTTCCGGGGATGTGATACAAAAGGCGGGCGTTGCGTATGAGGACAAAAAATTGCTTATCGACTTTTCAGTTTCAATATTAAAAAACTAACACATGGCAGAGCAAAAGCCGTTGAAATCGGGAGCAACCGGCCACGAAATGTTCGAGTCTTCGGACACGATCCCGGTAGCCAATATTCCCGACCTTACCGCAGCCAAAATAACCGACTTTGCGGAAGTGGCGCAGGATTCCGTCGGCACAATTTTGGCCGACAGTTCCACGATCAACTTCACGTACACGGACGGAACCCCCGAAATTACCGGCAACGTCATTGACGACTCTATCGGCCCGGATCAGTTGGCCAATACCGCTGTTTCGGCGGGCAGTTACACCAACGCAAACATTACGGTCGATGCGCAGGGGCGTATTACCGCCGCCGCCAACGGTTCGACGGGCGCGGAAACGTACACGGCGGGCGAGGCCATAAGCGCCCGCGACCTGGTGTATGTCAGCGCATCCGGAACGGTGATGAAAGCCGACGCGAATACCCCGGCAAAAAAGGCCGTCGGGTTTGCGCCGTCCGCCATTTCCAACGGCGCAAGCGGAACAATCATTTTCAACGACGGCAAAATCACCGGGTTTACCGGCCTGACGGCGGGGGAACTGTATTTCCTTTCCAACACCACCGCCGGGGGCGTCGCCCTGTGGTCTGCCCTGACGTGGGGAACGGGCGACATTCAGCAGATTGTCGGGATTGCCGAATCGACGACGGTTATCCGGTTCAGTGCCGGGCCGACGATCAAGGTAAACTAACGCGATGGCAAAGGTAAAACCACTCAAAGCAGGGGCAACAGGCCCGGAATACACAGAAAGCGGCGATACCCTCGACGCAAAACTGAACGTGTCCGGGCCGAACGTGCTGTTGGCGCGTTTGACATCCGGCGAGGGCGGGCACGAGGAAATTGAGCCAACCGACCTGACGGAAGAAACCACGCCGGCGGCAGGGGACTTTCTGCTTGGATGGGAAAGCGGCGGGGCGTTGCGAAAATTTGACGTGGACAACCTATCCGGAGGCGGGGTTCCCTATACAACCTATGTTGCTCTAATCTCCCAGTCCGGCACGTCCGACCCTACCGCCGTTGTTTTGGAAAACACCCTCGGCGGATCAGTTACACTTGCCAGAGCAGGCGAAGGAACCTACACAATAACGAAAACCGGGGCTTTCCTTGCTGCAAAAACATGGTACACATGCCAGTGGCAAAGCGACGGCGGCGGCGGAAGCAACGGGGTTTTTGTGCGCCGAACCGACGACGACACTATCCGAATAGACGTGCCCGATGGAGACGGAATATTAAACGCTCTACCCATAGAAATAAGGGCTTATCCATAAAAAAATGGCAGGCGTGACCGCAGTAGATACAAACGGCGTTGTCCGGGAATTCAGTTGCGAATCCTTCGCACTGATGGGCAGCGCCCTGCCGTCCGGGTGGACATACATTTCGTCAACCTGCGGCATCTACTTCGACTACTTCCGCAGTCCGTTTGCCTCTTACGGTATTGAGTTTTCCGGAACATCCCTTCCGGGACAATGGTATCCGTATCAGGGGACAATATCAAGCAACCGGGTAATCATTTCAACGGCAACGCTTGTCCTGCCGACGATACACGACAACGTGGAGGTTTACGTCCGCAGGCAGCGTTATCAGCCTTCCGACCCGGTAACGACACGGGATTTCACGGTGAACAACACAGACAACAGTATTGATTTTGAAAGCGCGTTGGGCCTGAACGGGCAGACCGCATACATACGAATTTTCAGATAATGAATATCAGAAGGCTATTGTTTCATCTGTTTTTGCTTGCGCCGGTATCAATATCGGCGCAATGCGATATTACAGACGGAATGTTGATTGAACTGCAAAGTACGACGGCAATAGACGGCCTGTTGCGCGGTTCTTCCGGATGCGTTGTCGGAACTACCGTTGGCGCTCCGCTGTCCTTCAGCGGCGGCACGCTTACGCTTGGACAAAACGGGGCAACCACCGGGCAGGTATTGCAGTGGAACGGGTCGGCATGGGTGCCGGCAACGGTGCTGACGGCGGAGGTAGACGGCAGTATTACAAACGAGGGCGTTTTGGGCGTAGGTTCCGGCGGATCAAACGATGCGCTGCTAACGTCGAACACCTCTACCGCCGCCGGGGTTACAATTGCCGGGGCTGGTATTGTCGCCGTATCGGAAAGCACGTCGGCCAACGGCGGAACGATAACGATAACAGGAACAGAGGTAGACGGCAGCGTCACAAATGAAGGTGGGTTAAGCGTCGGGGCTGGCGGTGCAAATACATCGACAATAGTCTCCAACACATCCGGGTCTACGCCGGTAACGGTTTCAGGATCAAATACCGTTACGGTAACGGAGTCGGGAAGCACTATAACCATTCAGGCGGACACCTCGCTTTTGGCGACAGTCAACGACCTGCGCAGGTTTGAGCGCTTCTATTTTTCCACGACTGCCCCGGCGGACACGAACTACCTGTGGGCAAAACTTAACTCGTCGCCCTGGAAATTGGACAGCGTTTTCGCGTATGAATTCGGCTCCTGGCACATCGAAGGGTTTTACGACCGAATTTCCGGCATTTTCTCGAAAAAACCGCCGCTTTTTGTGGTGGCTACCGGGCAAAGCAATATGCTCGGCATCGACGGCGGCGGGGACACGACAACGGACAGGCGGCTTGTCGCATGGGACACAACGGCGCACGTCTGGAAGGTAGCCAACCTGGGCGTTAACCCGTTCAATTCCACGGGCGCGAACAGCATTGCCTTTGCGTTCGGCAAAGAGGTTGCCCGGCGGGAAAACCGGATTGTCCGCCTTGTTGTAATTGCGAAGTCAAGTCAGCACATTGCGCAATGGTTCGGCGTTGGCGGGCACGCATACAACACGAACATGAACGTTTTGCAGGCCGGTATGCCGCGTTGCGACGTGTTGCTCTGGCACCAGGGCGAGAGTAACCACGACGGGGCGGGCGGCGTGTGCAATGGCAATACCTGCTACACAGACAGCCTTTATGCCATCATCCGTCAGTTTCGCGGCTACACCTGGGCGGACGAAAATACGCTGTTCATCGCCGGGGGCCTGTATGACGGGGCCGGGGCGACGCAGAACGACAGGAATACCGCCCTAATGGGCCTGAACTCGGATACCATTTCAACGACCGGCTTCGCCTATGCAACCGACCTCGACGACAGCGGCGACGCCGTACACTTTTCCGGCCCGGCCCTTGTTACGCTCGGATCGGAGCGGTATTACAACGTTTATCGGGCGCTGCCAAATGTCCATAACCACGAAATAGGCACCGGCGGCGGGTCGGTATCCATACCGGCAAACGAAATCCCGTACGGCAACGGATCGGGCCTTACTTCGACATCGACGTTTGTCTACAACTCCGGAAAGGTCGGAATAAACAACGCCTCTCCCGCGCAGGAGTTAGACGTAACAGGCGACGTGCTTATTCGAGGCTCTGAACGGATAAACGCCGTCGGCGACTCGACGCCGTTCATTATCAAAATGCCGTCGTCTTTCGCCAACTCAACGTCGGCATGGCAGGTGTGGAACAGCGCAGGAAGCACACTTTTAGCCCGGTTCACGCGCACGTCGTCGGGTAATAATATGCTGCTGAACAACAGCACATCCACGCTGACGGGCAGCCAAAACGTGGCCTTCGGGCCTAACGCCCTGAACTCGATAACCTCGGCCGTGGACAACGTCGGAATGGGCTACCGTTCCGGGGAGGCCATTTTGGGCGGGACAAAAAATCTTTGTATTGGCACCCTTGCCGGGCTTGTCGTATCCTCCGGGTTCTCCAACGTTTTACTTGGATACGGCACCGGGGCGGCAATAACCACAGGCTTTCAAAACATCTGCATCGGCACGCAGGCGGGCGTAAGCATGGGCAGCGGCGCGTCGGCAAACATATTTATCGGCACGCAGGCGGGGCAGAACAACACAGGAAACGACAATACATTTATCGGGCATCTGTCCGGACAAAACACCGGATCAGGCGCAACCAATACCTACATTGGACAGACCGCAGGACGGAACACAACAGGCAGCAGAAACGTATATTTGGGGGCCGGAAACTCTCCGACCGTAACCGAGTCCGACGCATTGCGGATAGAGACAAGCACGGGAACGCCGCTGATTTCGGGGGACTTTTCGAGTAATGAAGTTGGCATAAACACCCTGCCCGCCAGTATTGCCCGCGCATTTCATGTTACCGGCGAAGTGCGGATTACAGACCTTGACACCGACACGGGCACAAAAGTAGTTTTGGCCGATGCCGACGGCGACCTCGACGCCGTTACCCCCTCCGACGAATTCGCGCTTTCCGGATCGGCAATTACGACCAATTTCGGCACCGCCATTTCTCCGTCGCAGTTGACGGCGATGACAAACAACTGGAACCCGACGGGCCTATCTACGGCGTGGATTATCCGCGTTGACGGCGACGCGGCGTTTCAGATCATTTCCGGGATCACCGCGCCGACCACGAACAAACGCCTTGCCCTGTGGAACGTCGGCAGCAATGCCGTTTTGTTGCCGACCGAAAACCAGTCGAGCAGTGCGGCGAATCGCTTTTCCTTTGGCCGCGATGTTGTTTTGTTCCCCGGAAAGGTCGTCGAAATCGTGTACGATCTTACGTCCGCCCGTTGGCGGCTATACTCGCAGGGCGGTCTGTACGACGACGTTCAACACCTGTACCTGAACGAGTCTTTCAACGCTCCCGTTTCCGGCACCGGCGGCGACTATTCGTTCTGGGACATCACATCGCCGTCCGTTACATCTACGCTGCCCGTATCTGGCCGCTGGTCTGGCATCAGCGTAAACACAGGCAGCAGCGCGTCGGGGAATGGTTACGTGGCAAGCAAGGATGTCTATTTTGAGTTTTCCACGTCCAGCGGTACGGCAACATGGGCATACTGCAAGGCGGTAATCAAAACGCCGGCAAGCCTTTCGGATGCCTCGAACGACTATACAATCCGGGTTGGATTCAATGCCGGAACGGCCGGCGGCGGCGCTTCCGACGGCATGTATTTCGACTATAACCATTCAATCAGTTCCGGGGCCTGGTCATGCGCGACAACCAACGCCGGTAATACCCAAAGAAATAGTTCCGGCGTGACGGTAGCCACATCTACGGTTTACGTTCTGGAAGTCGTATGCCGCCCTAATCTGTCGGTTGAGTTTTTCGTAAACGGTACCCGCGTTGCGACGAACGACACATGGATACCAACCGGCGACGACCTTATTTGCATGGCCGAAATTGAAAAATCGGTAGGAACAACGCAACGCGACATAACCGTGTACACCCTTCAAACCTCAATAGCACTTGTAAAATGAAAAAACACATTTTCCTTTTCTGCCTTTTGGCCTGCTGCTCGGCCGCGTTCTCTCAACGTGTACTTATTCTGGACACGGCGTATAACACGGCCGCAAACGGTGCATTTTATACCGTCCGGGAGGTTCGGTACAACAACGGCGAAGGTTCGGTAACAACATCGCTAATCGGCGACACGGTAACGATCTTTCAAAACTTTCTGAACACGCTGTCCGGAAGCGGAATATTCATGGCCAATGCAGCGCGCGAAGCGGCGCGGTTTGATCGGGACATTACGAAAATGATCCAGGGCGCCGCATCAGTGCAGGCCACAACCGGCCGCGATCCCCTGGACACACTTACTGCCCGGTATTCCGCCCCGCTACTCGTTCCAGGATGGGAAATATCGGACACGGTTACCCGGGCGGTATCATTTTCTGTCAATGCCGGCGGGCAACTTCGGTACACCGTTACCGGATTCCAGGCCCGCAACGCCTTTATTTTCTCCAACACACTGCGGCTAAACAACTACCTGAACGGCGGCGCGCTGAACCTGTACAAAAACACCGGCGGCAACTGGTTCAGCATCGACAACGGAATAAAGATGAAACTGCCGGGCAACGTGGATCAATCAAGCGCGCGGTCGCCGGCAATAGTTCTGCCCCCGCTACCGGAGGCAAAACCGGCAAAGGCCAAAAAAAAACGAAAGGGGTAGATTACGAAACGGGGCGTATTATGACGCCGGCCCTAATGTGTTTCCTGTCGGGCGCGGCGTATGACGAAACGAACAAGGGCCGGATTTTTAAAGGGGCGTTATTGGCCGGGGCCGGACTTACACTTACGATTGGAGAGCGGCGGAGCGCAGGGAAATATTTTATCCAAATTGGCGCGGGCGTAGCCGGGTTTTTACTTGGAAGCCTGTACAAAACAATAACAAAATGAACCTGAAATTAATCTTTATCGCCCCGCTGTTGTGGGCGTCGTCTGCGGCAGCGCAAAAACCGCAGGTGAAATACGAGATCGAAATGGCCGGAAAGGATTCGTTCTATCTCGTTGAAACAGTCATCCGGCCCATTGCCGGGGCGTCGCGGCCGCAGGAGTTGAAAACGCCGGTTTTCTTTCCGGATACGCTGTCGTTCGTGGCATACATCCGGGAAATGAAACAGGACTATGACAAACGGGAGTTGGAATTGAAAACGAAGGCGGACGAAGCGGCATTTCTTGCCGCGAAAATCCGCGTAATTGAAGAACAGGCCCGGAAAGCCGGGATTAAAATGCAGTAAAGATGGCAAGGCACAACCAGGCATTGCAGACGATGCACACGATTGTACGCCGCAATGCGTATTACCAAGCCCTGTTCTTTTTCGTTGACGGCGTAATGTCGGCAGACGTCCGTATGTCGCCCAGGGAGGCAATTTTAATTTTCCGCGAACGCTTCGAGATTGACGACCTCGACGTAAGCGTAGCGGTTACGACATTCAACCGCATGAGGGCGGAATACATCAGAAATAACAACCTGTTCGATGAAAAACAAGATAAGAGTACACAACCCGACGACGGGACAAACCATAGACATGCCTGTCATGGCATGGGAGAATCTCGTCGGTGACAAACACGGGTGGGTTCCCGTATCCGCTAATCCGCCGGCGGAAGTGGCGGAAAGACTCAAACAAAATCAACTTGCAGAAGATGGCAAAAATGTTCAAAGTAACCAACCTGCGCACGGGCCGGGAGTACACAAAAACCGAGGAAGAGGTAAACGAACTTAAAGCCTCCCCGGTATTTGTACCCGGAAACTACTCCATCGTGGAAACAAAGGGGGCCGAAATGCCCAAAGAAGTCCGCGACAAGATCGGCGACGGCTCCGAAAAGTCGTAAAACCTGAATCTGAACAAAAAGTAGGCCCTTTGGGGCTGTAAAAGCACAAAATTTGTGATGAAAGAAACATTCCTTGCGTTCCTGGGCAAAACGTTAAACGTTGCCCCTGACAGGTTGGCGGAAATCCTGTTCAAAAAATCCGATGACGGCACCCCTACTGAAGAACTTAACGACGGCGTACTCGATACCCTTGTTAAACTCGACGTAGAACGGGTAAACAAACTGAAACCGGACACCAAAACCTATTTCGACAACGGCTACAAAAAGGCACAGGCCGAAGTCGCCGCGAAATGGGAATCACAAATCCGGGAAAAATTCGGCATTTCCGACGATCTGACGGGCGAAGAACTCCTGACGGCAGCGGTTGAAAAAACCACAAAAGCGCCGAAACTGGAGGACGATAAGGTGAAATCGCACCCGCTTTTCCTTCAACTCGAAAAGCAGTACCGCGACGAACTGAAACTGGCAAAGGATGAGGGCGAAAAAGCGCTGAACGATTACAAGACAGGCGTTGAAAGACAAACGCGCCTTGCCTCCGTTCAGGGTGAAGCCCGGAAAATTCTTCTTTCCCGCAAGCCTGTACTGAGCGCCGACGCCGTGAAACAGGAAAACCAATTGCGGTTCTTCCTGCAACAGTTTTCGGAATTCGATTTTGAACCGCTGGAGGGCGGCGGATGGCTGCCGATGAAAGACGGGAAGCGCGTAGAGAACGCGCACAAGCACCCGGTTACACTGGAAGAACTGGTTACCCAATACGCAAACGACTACTTCGACTTCCAGGTGCAAGACCCGAAGGGGAACGCCGGAAACGGCAACCACGGCGGCGGCGGCTCTGGATCGTCCGGCGGAACGAGGGCGACAAGTCCTTACAAAACCAAAGACGAATTCGAGAAAGCCTATTGGGCGGAACAAGACCCGAAAAAGCGCTCCGAAATGGCGTCCGCCTTCGCGGAGTCCAACAGCGGATAACGCAGGACAACACAAACAAACAAACACAAAACTACTATGGCTATTACCGCATCCGTACTGCCGCTGCTCCTTGAGCGTGTGCAGGGCGTTTGGCCCGACAACCAAAACAAAATGGATGTCACGCCGAATATCGAAGTACTCAAGGCGATTTACGAACAGCAGACCAGCACAATTGACACCATCATTTCCAACGAGAAAGACCGGGACGTCAAGGTGACGTGGGTAAAAGCCTGCCCGCCGACGGTCGATGCCTGCGCGGACTCCTGCACATTCGCCGGCGAAGAAGCGTCTACCGACTCGAAAACCTATGCCCTGTCGAAATGCGCGCAAACGGAATTCAAAATCGACATCGACGGGTGGTATGCAAACGAATTCGAGGCGACGGACGCCGCCGCCCGTCTTATGCAGGCGCATATGACGGCACACGCCAACGCCGCAGCCGTGTATTCGCTTTCCATCATCGAAGCCAACCTGAGTACCAACGCCTACACCAACATGGGCGATTGGACGGCCGGCACAACCACGACGATTCCGGACGCATCCTGGACGACGGCGCTTTTCGGCGCACTGCAACGGGCCGCAATCAAAAACAAGTTCATGTCCCCCTACCTGCTGTCCGGCGAAAACCTGCACCAGCAATTTTTCATGGCCCGCACGTCGCAGGCCAACGGAGAGGGCAAGGGCGATGCAAACCGCATCGGCACCCTGCCGACGTACTTCGACCTGTTCAACATCGAAAGCGTGAACGATCCGGACTACATCACTTACATGATCGACCGTGGCGTCCTCGCTTTCGCGTCCAAAGGGTATTACGATACCCGTCCGGAACGCATCGAAGGCCGCGACGCACACACGCGAATCACGATCCCCAACCCGTTCTTCCCGGCGCTCCTGCACGACGTGCAGATCACCACGTCCTGCACCAGCGGCCACACTTACGAACACTACAAGATCAAGACGAAGTACGACGTGTTTGTAAACCCGCTCGGCTGCACGTCCACGCAAAAAGGCATCCTGAAATTCAAGCGCGACACCGGCGTCTAATCGACGAAGGCCGCGCACACACGCAAAACACGAAAAAACACGCAAGTATGAATACTTTCGATAAATACACCATTCCGGCTCTGTTCCTTGTCGTCATCCTGGGCGCGGCCCTGTTTTTCTCCTTCCGCAGCGTCGATGCCAACACCGTGCAAAAGGTGGAAATGGAAGACGGATCGGTTTTCGAGTCCAACAACGCCGGGACTTACTACGCCTATACGTGGACAAAGGACACGATCACCGACGCGGCAAACGACACGCTTTACCTGCCGACAAGTCCGCGTATGCGCCCCGTATATTCCAACTTCACCGGCTGTGTTTCCGTGACCCGGACGAACATTTCCGGAACAACGAACCTCGCCGTAAAACTGGAAGAAACGGCGTATGCGTACAGCGGAAGCACGGCACCGACGGCGGGGTGGGCATCTGCCCTGAAAGTCGGGGGATCGGCGGCGGCAACGGCGGCGACAACGGCGACTACTGAAAACCTGGCCATTCCCGACATGTACGGCATGAATTACCGGGTTATCATCGACGGCACCGGCACGCAGTCCAGTTCCTATGTTATCCGGCTGCTGCTCAAAAAGAAAACCTGACGGAGGGGCATTACAAAACACACTGAGGCTAAAGCCGGGGCGGGGCAACTGTCCCGGCTTTTCCTTTTTCAAAAAGTGAAAAATGGCGTGTTACGACAACATAATCGGACTTGCGCGGGCAGACTGCCCATGTGTGGACGTCGCCCCCGCTTCCGGATACAACACTTCGACATCGGGGCTTTTCATATCGGATATTGAGCCGATAAACGCGCTTTCAGGTTACGGTGAATGTGGCGAGGCTTCTATATGGACGATTCTTTCAAAGGCACGGGACGAGGCAATCCGCGTTTTCAAGGCCGACACAAACGCGCTGTTATCGCAATACTTTTCCCCGCGCCGGCAGCGGTTTTCGGGCCAGATCGGGCAAGGCTCCGGCCGCGATACGTTCACGACAACGAAAACATACGCCGGGGTTCGCATAGCCTGCAACCCCATGCGCGGCGGCACGCTGAAAATTACCGCGATAGGAACCCTTTTTTCCGGGGCCGGGACGCTGGAAGTATCTGTTTACAACAGCCTGAACGAGCAGATCGGCGACACGGTAGAGGTAGACACAATCGCCGGGTTTAAACTCAACACACTGGCAACGGCAATAGAACTGCCGCTGTACGTCGATTTCGACGACAAGCACGAATATTTCCTTGTGTATTCGCACAGTCCAAGCAACCCGGCAAAGGTGAACAGCCTTTCGTGCGGCTGCGGCGGACGCCTTTCGCCGTATTACGACACCTCCCGCCCGGTATGGGGAAAGACATACGGCGGCCCGGACAGTTGGGCAAATTGGATAATGGTTGGCGGCTGGAATGGCGACACGCTCACGGACTTCGACAAATGCGAGGGTCAAACCGGCACGGAACTAAACGGCCTGGCCTTGCAAGTCGAATTAGGCTGCGACATTTCGCAGGTTCTTTGCTCCGGAACCCTCGACTTTACAAATGATCCGATGGCTATGTCAATGGCCTATGCGGTGCTATGGAAAGCGGCTGACATTATGGCCTCGAAACTGCTGATGTCCACCGACCTAACCAGGGCGAACGTAATAAACCGGGAATCGTGGAAGGATGCCCGCCGCGAATGGGGCGAAAAGTACCTCGGCGCAATACGGTATATCTCCGAACAGGCGGCAACGGGCGCGCAAAACGACTGCCTGACGTGCCGGGAAGACCGGATGATCGGTGTTAAAACATCGTTTTCGTAATGACCATTTCCGAACTGTCGGCACGGATAGACAAGGCAATAATCCGCCTTGACAGCGAGATTGAGGCGCAAGCGTCGAAAGCCGGTGCCGACCTCGTGGCATTGGTCACAAACCGGGTTGTTCAGTCCGGCACCGCCTCCGACGGCGCGTCTTTTACGCCGTATTCTCAAAAAAAACTACCGGCATTTTTCTATTTCAACCGCAGTAGAACATCAAGCGCGGAAGCGACGGTTCGGCAGAAAGCGAAAAAGCGGGAAGGAATAAGTTACCGGGACTTTCGCGGCATAAACGGACTGAACACATCGCCAAAGAATTTCGAGTTTACCGGCTCCATGTGGCGCGGCTTCGGCGTCATCCGTGTTGCCAGAAATGCAACCGGGGTTTCCGTGTTGATTGGCGGAAGAAACCAGGATTCGGAACAGAAAATCGGGTGGGGATCGGAACAGGAGAACAAAAGCATAATTCGCCCGTCGGCCGAGGAAATCGGCATTGTAAAAAACAACCTGCAACGGTGGGTAAACTCCCTGCTAAATGGCTGAACAGGTACAATTAGACATCGACATTGCCGCAGCAAAGAAAGAGTTGGTGGAACTGAAGGACGAACTTTCCAACGTCAAAAAGGTTGGGGACACGGCGTTTGACGGCGTATCCGGTGACGTAAAGGCGCTCGCGGCAGAAATGCAGGAACTTATAGCCGTTGAAAATCGGGTAAACGCCGAAATGAAAAAATCGGAACAGGCGGCGGGCGGGTTTCTGTCCCGCGTCCGTTCCGGAATTTCAGACATTCAGGTTTTCGGCAAGTCTTTGGGGGAATGGGGCACGCAATTAGGCGGAATCGTCGGCAAAATGACCGGAGGCGCGGAAGGCGCGGGGCGGCTTTCCGGCGCTTTTCGCCTGCTTGGAACGGCAATAAAGGCGACTGGAATAGGGCTACTGATTGGGCTAATCGGAAGCGTAATTGCATATTTTACCAGGTTTCAGTCTGGAATAGACAGGGTTTCTGCCGTAATGTCTGGTTTATCCGCAACGGTAACGTCGCTGATAAAAAGTTTTTTGGGGCTTGCAGAGGGCATTGGCACTGTATTGGGCGGAATCGGGCTTATTACTACCGGGAATTTCCAGGCAGGTTTTGAGTTAATTAAAACCGGCGCATCAGAAGCCGGAAGCGCATTGGCTGGAATGGCATCTGAGGCATACAACGCGGCCATCGCTGCGTATGAACTCGAAAAGCGGTTCCAGGCGCTTCGAGACGCAGCCCTGACGGCATCGGTAGAAACCGCACGGCAGCAGGCGGTTTTGGAGCAGTACAAGCGCGTCGTTGACGACGGCACGCAGTCGCTTGGCCGCAGGTCTGCGGCGGCGCAAAAGGCCGGACAGATAGAAACGGAAATCGCAAACCGGCAGTTTGACCAGGCCCTTGAATCGCTTGATCTTGAACGGCAAAAATTTGCACTGAGTACGAAAAGTTTCGAGGATAAACAGCGTCTTGCCGATGCCGAAAAGTCTTTCACCGACGCGCAGATAAACCGGGAAAATGTAATTTACAATGCAGAAAAGCAGCGGCGGGAATTCAGAAAAGAGGCGTCGCAGGAGCGCTTGAAACAAATATCTGAAGAAACAAAGGCGCTCGAAAAACTGAAAAAAGACCTTGAAAACCTGCGCGTCGAAGGGGAGCAGGAAGGATTGGACAAAGACTTGGCGGAAATAAACCGGAAGTACGACCGCCTGGCGGAAACCGCCCGGGCCGGCATTGCCAAACTCAACGAAATAGAAAAGCGGCGGGCGCTGTCGCCGGAGGAAATCGCGCAGCGCGAAGAATTCGCGGCCCTGTCCGTCCAACTGGAAGAACGACGCCTGGAGGCGCTTATCGGGGCCATTGGCGAATTCAACGAAAAAGAGGCGGCGTTAAACGAAGAACAGGCGCAGCGCCGGAAGGAACTGTCGGAGAAAGAGCAAAAGGCGCTGATTGACAGCATAAACGCGCAAAAGGCGGTTCGGGAGGAACAGTTAAAGCAGGGAGAGGCGGCGGTAGAAGCGTACCTACTGCGGCTAAAGCAGCAGGGCGCAACGGAGCAGGAAATAAAGGAGGCGCAGGCGGAATTCGACCTTTTGACACAACAGGCCAGAATCCGGGCCGAAATAGATTTTCAAGAAAAACTTTTGGCCGCAACCGGCAGCACCGACGAGGCGCGGGCCGAGCAGATACGGCAGTCTATCGAAACCCTGCGGGCGCAACTGGACAATGTAAATTTCCAGATTGACAACCCGGTAAAGGGCAAAAAGAAGTTCGATTTCTTCGCGCTTATCGGCCTTGACCCGGACGATCCGGCTTTTGAGGACAAAAAGAAAGCGGTTGAAAAGGCGTTCGGCGAGGTTATCGACGGACTGGAGCGCGTGACGGCAGCCCGCGTAGAGGCCGCAGAAGCCGCCGTCGAATCGGCAGACCGGCAGGTCGAGAGCGCTCAAGACGCCCTTGATCGGGAAATCGAAATTGCGCAATTGGGGTTTGCGTCGAATGTCGATGCGAGACGGCAAGACCTGGAGGCCGCAAAAAAAGCACGGGAAACAGCGCTGGAAAATCAGAAAAAAGCACAGCGGCAACAATTGGCCCTCGACAGCATACAGCAGGCGTCGAACATCGCCGTTTCGACAACCAACCTGATAAAGTCCTGGTCAACCCTGCCATTCGGCATTGGCCTTATACTCGCATTTGCACAGGCCGCGCAGATATTCGCCTTTATGTCGAACATCCGGGCAAAGGCAAAGGCTATTTCAAACCAACAGTTCCGGCACGGCGGGCAGGCGGAACTATCAAAAGACGGGTTTATCGTTGGCCCGTCTCACGATGGCGGCGGCGTTGTTCCGGAACTGGAAGGCGGGGAGTTTATGTATTCCGACGGCAGGAAAATGGCCGTTGTGAAACGATCCGCCACACAAACACACTTCGACCTGCTACGGGCTGTAAACGACGACAACCGCCCGGCAATGCGCGACTACCTCGTCCGGCTTACCGGCGGAATACAGCGCGACACGTCGGCGACTGCGGGCGCGGCAAGTAGCGCGGAGGCGGTGCGGCAAGGGCCGGATAACCGCGACCTGCTGAAAGAAAATAACCGGCTGGCCGCTGAAAACAACCGATTGACAAAAAAAATGCTTGACCTGGAAGAAGGTCGGGTTCAGTTTTTTGATATGGGCGACTATGTGCTGAAGGTGGAACGCGGGCGGGAAACCCGGATAGTAAAGGCGCGGCGCTAATCGGGCCAAACCTTTGCGCGGGACTCGTCCAAAATTATGTCAAAATCGCCGGTCTGCTTTGCGTTTTCGGTCGTAACCGTGGCGCGATATTGGCAGCGGGTGAATTGGTGGGGCTTCTGGGTGCCCCGGCTTGACATAATTCGCTTTTCAATATCGGAAACAATGCCGATGTAATATTCTGCGGAATCCCGATAGTTTGCCGCCGTCGATTCGGCACCGATTCGGACGCTTTTTATGGCCAGATCAAGCAGGCGTTGGGCATTGGCTTTGTTTTCGTTAAGACGCAGGCTGTCGGGCAGTCCGGGGGAAACAGGGAAAAACGAAATGGATTGAATGTCGATCCGCTCGCCCCTGCTCCGGTGGTATTCGGCAATGGCGCGTTTTATGTCGGATTCGGGGCCACGGTTCAGGAAAAAAGAGACGGCGGCGGCAACGGCAATAAGTGCGCCGGCGACCAAAAACCAGACTTTGAAGCGCAGGTAAAGCGCTTCGAGGCGTTTTTGAAAATAATCGTATTTCATATTGGGCTGTTGGCTTGAAACCACAAAACAACAAATAAAGAAGGTTTGGCGCAAGTTCGGGTAAAAATATCGTCTGCAAGTATAACCGAAACGGTCGTAAATGCCGTTTGGGATGGCATAGTTTCGTACAAACTCGAACGCGACCGAATCTACCATTTGGCGAGCCTGAAAAACGAAATAAAGTTTTACGGCGAAGATTTCACGCTGATAAATGACCTTACGGACGACTGCGAGCGCATTGCCGTAACTGTGGAAAGTTTCTGCGGCGGATCGTGGGTAGAGTATCCGTGGGCCGGGTACTTCACAAAGTTCGACTGCAAGTTTGATTTTTCCCGATGCGCCGTTTCCGCAAAGATCACTACCGATGATCTTTACACTTGCCTGGCGAATGAATGGAAGGAGGACATAAACATCTATTCCGGCACAGGCAGCACGATAATAACCCGGGCTTTTGCCGGAACATACGAGGCCGGAAAGGGTTGTTGCCAGTATTGCAGCCCAACATTCACGCTTGCCCCGTGCAACGATTTTTCCATAACCGACTACTGCGAAGAATACACACATGCGACGCAACCGACGTCCGGGTATTGTGCCGGGCAGTACCTTATCCAGACCTGTTACCACCGCGTGGTGGGCGTCGGAACTTCGGTAACGCCGCCGCCATACGGCGACCCGGGCGATTGGACATACATATCCGGGAACAACTGGTGGCGCTGCCCGGACTTTTCCGAAATTTCGCTCGGTGTCCTCCGGTACGGCAGGCGCTTTGACACGGTTTTGGAATACCTGGTCGCGCAAACCGGCTGCGGCCTCACTGTGCGATCCCATTTTTTCGGAATAAATGCGACGCACGCGGCGGCACCGTCAAACGACGCATACGACTACGCCGACGAACACTATCAGGAATTGACGATACACCAAAAGAGCGACGTAAAACGACCGGACAGCACAAACCCGTCGTTGTCCTTCGTCTGGAACATGAAGTTAAAGGACGTGTTGGACGACCTGCAAACCATGTTCAACGTTTTCTGGAAAATTGACGGAACGAGTCTGATTATTGAACACGTTTCGTATTTCACGCAGTCGGCCGGCGGCGACTATTCCACGCGGACAATGCCTTTGACATGGGAATACGATGCCGACACGCCACGGAAGGAAAAATTCGTGTGGTCTGACATTGAATGTTCGACGGTATTCGAGGGCGACCCGATTATATACGATTGCGGAAACGGGGATATTGAACGAAAGGTAAATTTGTTTTCTACCGACGTTGCCTTCATCCGCGACGTTGCCAACCAGGACAAAATTAGCGACGAGGGCTTTGTCCTTGTCTCCAATAAACTCGACGGCTCCGACTATTGGATAAACGACGCCAACCGTCCGCTTGGCTGGCAAAACCTGCACGACAAACTGCACCGCCATAACCGGCCCTTCACATCCGGCAGCATGAACGGCACGCCGGAAACGTTCGATTCTGTGCAGAAAATCAAAAAACAACCCGCCTTTACCGTTGCGTACTGCTGTGACGACGACTTCGACCCGGCCGATTATGTTACAACCGCACTTGGACAGGGCACTGTACAGGACGCCGCCGTGAACCTGAAAAAAGACACAGTTCAAATTCAACTGAACTACTGAGTATGAGCAAGTTTCAAAACTACGTTCCGCAGTCGTTGCCCGTGTACAAGGGCTTGCCTGGGTACAGCGCCGGGGCGTCGTCCGATACGCATTACCAAAATTATAAGCAGTGGCAGGCAAAAGACGACCTGGACACGTTCCGCTATACGCTTCCGCACGACGGAACGAACTACGTTATACCGCCAATGCTCGTAAAACGTCCGGCGGGCGGCGACCCGATAACCGCCTTCGGCCTGTACAACCTGGACGGATCGGCAGCGCAGTTGTTTATTTCCATGCCCACAACGTCGGTTTCCGACCTCGACGATACGCCGACATTTGAAGCGCTTGTTATTGAGGGGCAGCGCCGCGCCGTTGGCGGAACAAGTGTAGGAACGCCGTATTATTTCGCCTTTAACGACGGCACAAACTATTGGTACACGGAGGTTTTCTACTTTGCAACATCCGGAACGATTCCGAGCAGCGGCGCGCACCTTACACTGCCGAATGAGTGCGCCGGCGTGGAATGGATACAATTGATCTGGGGCAACTCCGGTTGTATTCTTTCCGAAACGTATCCTGATAGCCTTTCCTTCGTGCTGAACCTGCAAGCCGTGGTAAGCCGGCCGACATACAAGTACATACTTGACTCTGAGGACGACTACGAAGGCGGAGAGATTACGCTGTTTCAGCGCATGGAGAAACGCTGGGAATTTTTCATCGTCGGCCCGGAATACCTGGCCGACTGCCTGACATCCATACAGATGTTTTCGGAAGTGGGCATCGTGTTTCAGTACGGCGATACCGTAAGTTGCGATGACGTGAAAGTTGAGGCGGAACCGCAGGAACGCGGATTGCACCGGATAACATTCACATTTACAACATCGTTTTTATCCAAAACCGCATGCTGCGGGGCCTGAAATCTGAACAAAAAGTTAGTTTGCTGCGCTGCACATGGCGTTAAGTTTGTGAAACAAACACAAAAACAAACACGCTATGGCAGTCTGTACGACTACGCTACCCAGTGCAAACGCCGACCTTTGCACATTCAACCTTTATTACGGCCCGATTGACAAATTCATGTTCACCCGGGCGGAGGCCACGGACGCGCTGACGGACGTAACGGACGACACGGAATGGACAACGCGCCTGCACAACACAACGGCGCTTGCCGCTTCCGGAACGGCGGCGAAAATCCGATACCTGTACACCATAGGCGAATGGCCGCTTCCGGCCCGCACCGAACAGGAGGTTTCCAACCGCAGGACATCGCAGACCACGCCGGAGCATACCATAACCCTCGATGTCGACGACACGGGCCTGGTCAATAGCGCCCTGCTTACCTCCCTGCAAAACTCGACGCAGTATTACAAATGCTGGATCGAATCGGCGGGCCTGCTGTACGGCGGAAACTCCGGGATCGAAGCAAGTGTAACGTTCATGGGCCGGGTCATCCCGCGCGGGAAGACCGACAAACAAATCATCCAAATTCAGATCAAGTACAGCGGCGTAATGCCTACCCCGATTGCAACGCCGCTGACCGGGGTTATCTGATTTTCAACGAATTGGGCACGTTTTTAGCCTATTACGGCTAAACATAACGCCCAATGGAGTACAACCCGGTAATGGATTTTTGGAAGAACGCTATACAGTTTTTGTTCAAGCAAACACCGGCAATTGTGTTTTGCGTTGTCGCCTGCGGTCTGCTTTGGAATCGCATGGAGCAGCAGGACGCCGAGGCAGAAAGCAAGATTGACAGAATCAACCGGGAGTGGAGCGAATCGCTCAACATCGCCCGGCAGGACTGGTTAATGTGCGAACAAAAGCGGCAAGCCCTGGAGATCGAAGTAGCGCTAATGTCTGAACGCCTGCTGCGCGTAGAGCGCCGGGGCAAAAAATAAAACAAAACACACATGAACACGAAACTATTCGACCCCAAAAGCCCGGGGTTCATTTACTCGCTGATCGTCGCAGCGCTCACCGTTTTTGCTGCATCCGGGGTGCAATTCCCGAAAGTCGCCGGGGAACTGGCAACGGAGATCACAACGAGCCTTTCGACCGGCGGCGTTTATGCCCTTATCGGCGTCATCATTGCGTCCGTCATTTTCCCGATTTACAACGCCATCAAGTCCGGCGTTTTCAGCCTCAAGGGCGTTTTCTCGCGCAACCTTACCTGGATTGCGCTCGGAAACGCCGCAGCGTCGGCAATAGCCCTTACCGGCTTTGTGTTGCCCGACGGCACGGTGGAACAGATCATTGCCGCAATATCCGTAAAGGATTGGGGCGGGATGGTTTCTGTCCTCGGCCTCACGGTGGTAAACACCCTGATTCGATTCCTGAAAGAAAAGGAGCGGGCCGGGGCCGCATAAAATGCGCCTGCACCTGCAATTGATAGCGGAAACGCCGGATTCGTCCCTGTCCGTTCTTACACGGGAAGGGACGTTTCTTTGTTTTGTGCTGGAGGATGGATACCGGGCGCAAAAGGTGGCCGGGGAAACCCGCATACCGGCGGGGGAATACCGGTTGGTACAGCGGACACATGGCGGGTTTTATGAAAGGCATCGTTCCCGGTGGGGGCACGCCTTTGTCCCGGAATTGCTCGGCGTTCCCGGATTTTCCGACATTCTTATCCATTCCGGGAATGACGTTTCCGATACGCGCGGGTGCCTGCTGGTTGGTTTTGGCGCGGACTATAAGTTCCGGACGGATGATCCGGTGTTTGAAATTTCGGCGGGGCAAAGCACGGCGGCATATCTTGCCCTTTACGATGTGCTAAACGCAGAATTCAGAAAGGGCGGATCGGTGCAGATTACCGTAAACCGGGAACGCCCTCCGTATGCGCTAAAACCCGTTTAAGTGTCTTTTAGGTTCATGGATACCCTGTCCGGCAGTGTGCCGGGCGGGGGTTTTGTTTTCACCGCCCCAACAACCGCAGCAGCGTTCGCAGCGCCAATTCAACAGCCCATGTTCTGCGCGGGGCGCAGCGGGACAGGGTATAGAGGAATTTTTGTATCATAAGCCGCAGTTATTCGTGAATTATCACAACGCCCCGAAACTCATACCGCTCTGGGGCGTGCTTCTCTAATATACTTTTTATCCGCCGGTCAATCACCCATCCTTGCAGGCGGCGCGTGTTGGCTTTGTAAATATACTGCTTGTCTCTTAACGACATCTCAGCCCAAGCGGGCTGCGTTTTTATCCAGACGAAGAAGTCGTCCCATGCTTGGTTTGCCGTAAGAATTTTGTCCATCGTTGCAAAGGTAATTCCTTTGGTACGGTGTACAAATTTTTTTGGAAAAATATTTGGTATGGCATACCAAAGGAATTACCTTTGTCCCGGACATGAATACGGACAACACAACACGGACAATAAAACAATGGTCGGAAATGTCCGGGACAAGCCCGGACACGATCCGCAAAAAGGCGTCCCGGACATTCGGGACATCGTTTGGCATTTTGTCCGAGTTATCCGGAGTACAAATGTCCGAGTTGTACCCGGACAAAGTGTCCGGACAAACCCGGACAAATAACCCGGACATCGTCAAGAATGTCCGCCCTGAAAGAAAGAAGCGTGTTACATCTTTACCCCCCGCCCCGGTAGCAAACGTGCTGCCGGAGGCGGAACCCCAAACGGATTTCCGGACGGGGTTCCTTAACACGCTGTTGGTTGCAACCGTACTTGGCCACGCCGGGTTGATCTGGTACGACTGTTCGGTGCAATGGGATACGCCGGGGCAGATCGGCGGCGGCATGGCGTTCGTAATTGTTACTGCGTCGTTGCTGATTGCAACCGATCCGACCCGCACCCGCACGAGCAGTTTTGCTATGTGGTTTGTGGCGCTTATCGATCTGGGCGCATGGTGGGTGCATTTCCCGACGTTCCAGCGGGCGGGCATTGACGACGTAATCACCGGCGTTTTCGCCGCATTTCTTTGCGCTGCCTCGTGGGTGGCGTTGTATCTGTACCGCGATTATCGGATAGACTGATGCCCTTTGTAACAATAACCGACGCGCCATCCGCGCATACCGCCGCCCTGCTGAAAAAGCGGGGAACCGACACCGGCGTGTCTGTGGAATGGGAGGTTGAGCGGGAAACACGCCTGACGGCGGACGAAATCCAGGCATTGCGGCGCAAGCACGGAACGCACAACGTGAACCTGCAACGGGCCGACGACGTGAAACGATTAATGGCGGAGGGCCTGCGCTGCAAGGAAATAAAGATGCGCCTGCGGAACAAATACGGGGCGCGAATGATCGAAGCGGATCACGCTACCCTATCGCGGATGGGGGAGGGGTTTAAAGGACGCAAAAAAACCGCAATGCGGTAATAAATAATTAAAAATCAACACAATGGCACCGCAATGGAAAAGAATAGCCGCAATAACATTGCGGTACGGAAAGGAACTCGTATTTCCTTCCGACAGGCCCGGGAGTACCATTTTTTGGTACGACTTTAAAAACGCGCAGTTGTTTGCGTATACGCCGGGCATGAACTACCGCGTACAGACAGACGGCACAACATTCTTTCGCACCGACAGCGGATTCGAGGTTCCGGCCCCCGGCTGCCCGTTCCCGCGTGAACTGGCAACCCTGAACGCTATCCTTGCCTTTCGTTCCACCCTGCGGTGGTTGCCCGGCATCGTTTTGGCCGCATCCGCATGGGTGGTTTCGCAGTGGTTTTTATGGTCGATCCCGGACAGTCCGGCGGACGAATTCAAGGCAAACTTCATCGCGCTGTTCTCGTGGTGGATGAACGCCGGGCTTATTGTCCTTGCTGTTCTGTCCGTCCTGTCCGTAGCATTGTGGACATGCGGACACACCGTACGCGCATGGATTTTGTCCGAGTTGTCCGGGTCGGACACGGACACGAAACTGTTGTCCGCAGGCCCGGACATTAGCCCGGACATTTTCGTTATGTCCGTGTCCGAGTCGGAACCCGGACAGGATTTTGCGGACAGGATGGCAGCGGCCGAAGCCGCCCGCAGTCGCGGGCAATGGGTGGTAGCAATCGCCTTCCGGAACCCGTCCGGAATTATCCTTACCGGCGGGACGGATTGTTGCCCGTTTCACCGCGGCGAACCGGACTACCAACGGGTAGACTGGCCCGAAGAATCGAAGATCGTGCCGCCGGGTTTCCGTTTCCATACGGAAACATGGGCGCAATACCTGTCCTACTGCAACACCTTCGCACGGCATTACCCCGAATGGGCGGCGGCAAAAAAACTGAGCATCGGCGGCAATCCGGTAAAGGCATTTACCGACAGCCTTCGGGCGGAATCTGTCACATTGGAAATCTAAGTCTATGAAATACGCAATCCTTTTCCCGCTTTTACTTTGCGCCCTTTCCCTGGGCGCGCAAAAATCCGTTCACGTCGCCCGCTACCTGGGCGACATTCGCTATCAATCCGCGCCGCCTGCCGGACAGGTGAAGTTTGCCTTTGAACGGGCGGTACTGCTCCGCGCATCGGACGGCAAAAAGACATACGCCGAAGTGCTGCGCAGCGCCCCGCAGTTCTCCGATGCGGACAACGCCGGGCACCTGCTCGGCATCCAGGTAAACGGGCAAACCGTTATGCCGGAATCGCCCAAAGAGCCGGAGGGCGGCAAGGTCGAAACGCTGCCGAAATCCGATATACCGACGGCGGGCGGGTTCTGGTCAGACGTGCCGGACTCGACGGAGTTGGAACGGCTGAAGGCCGAAATGCTGGCGGAGAAACGCGAATTCGGGCGGCAACTCGCCCCCCGGCAGCAGTTTCTAATCTGGCAGTACCGGCAGTTTATTATGCCGATATTGGTATTTATCGGGATCGTCTTTCGGTTCTGGGCGGCTTCCGCGTTTGCCGAGAGCCGGTACGCGGCTGCCGGATTTCTTATATTCGGCTATCGGATTGTAGACATTGGCCACATGGCCCGTTTCGTTGTATTTATTATTGGCGGAATTATGGCAACTGTGGAAATTGTAAACGACGGGCTTCAAACCTATTTCACGTCAAACTCGCTGTGGTGGTGGATATTTCGCGCCATCTTAATTTCTTTGGTACTGAAATTCCTCTTTACAAACTGGGTCGTCCCGAATCCCCGCGTAGTTGATACGCAAGGGCAAATGGGCGGCAATTTCTTACCTTTAAATCGTGGATAAAATGAAAGACTGGATTAGTATTGCAGACCGCAGCCCTGATTTCGACGTGCCCGTACTTGTCTTTGGGGGTGGTTCGATAGAAATAGCAAGACTCGACCGGGTAGTCAGGACGTCAACATTGGTTACCCATAACTTCCTGATCGGCACCAACTCACTTGATGATTGGTGGATTTCTGTTACGCACTGGATGCCACTACCGCCGCCGCCGCCCGGCTTTGAGAAAAAAGAAAAGCAGAAATGAAACTCCGCATCGAGCACATATACTGCCTTTACTCCTTCTCCTTCCCCCTTCGGGGCAAAATCGGTATATCCGAAAACCCGGAGCGCCGCAGGCGGGAAATAGAAACAGAACTGCGCTATGTGTTCGGCGATGGCGTCCGCGTCCGGCGGCTTATTTCCGTTCCGGTTCTTACCTCCGCCGGAGCGTTCGAGGCGGCAATTCACCGGGCCTTGCGCCCGCTGTCCTGTTCTTCGCTTCGCGGCACCAACGGCGGCACCGAATGGTTTTGGGCTTTTAACCCGGTCTTTGCCGTTCTGTTGTGGCTCTACCTTTGGGCAAACGACAGCGAAAAGGCGACGCCCGCCGCGCTGTTCCTGCTGATCGTACCTATCCCGTTGGACTTTGCCCTGTACTGCCTTGCGCTTGCCGCCGTGGAATACGGCGCGGCGGCGGTGGTTGTATGGCTATTATTTTTCCGGGCATGAAACCCGTCTCCGACCTTATCCAGATTGGCCTTTCCCTGCCTTCCGCCCTCGGCTACCTTGCCGCCGTGGTGCTGGTGCTTACTGTTTGGCAGGGGATTAAACTGGCGCGGAAGGCCGTTTTTTTCGTCCGTGCCGGACTTTCTTTCCTTTTCGGCCTTCTGATACGCCTAACGCCGCGAAGTCTCGCCGCAGCGTGTTTTATCGCCATTCCCGTGTATTTATTCCGTACCGCCATTTCCGACCGCCTGCAATACCTGGAACAGATAATGCAACCGGCATACGTTACCGGCGACACGTCGCGGGCGCTTGCCATTTACGAGGCTGAATTGCAAAAGTGGTGCGACCCTTACGAATTACAGGTCGTAAAAGACCGCACACGCGCTATTGCCGCCCGCGTGGGCTGCTCGCCCCTTGCGATCTACGAAGTCGCCTATTCGGAGTGCGGCCTCGACCCGTTTCGCATCCGAACCGATGGCGTTGCCGCCGGGTGGATACAGTTTACCCGCGTTGGCCTTACCGGACTGGGTGAAACACTGGAAGGCGTGAAAGCGGCCTGCAAGCGCCGGGACGTGGTTAGAATAATGGATTTGACGGACGCCTACCTTGTCAGCCGCGCAAAGGACGTTCCGCTCGTCGATGCGGCCGGCGTTTACACCTGCGTATTCGCTCCCGGACACGTTGGCAGTCCTGACGGGCAGGTGTTGTACCAGGGATGGGGCAACCCGGCGTACCGGATGAACGACATCTTCGACGGGTATTACATCGACGGCCGGGGCCGGATAATTCGCAGCCGGGCGGCGATGGATGGCAGGATCACAATAGGGGAAATGCGGCTGCATTTGGAGGCGAAGAAGTCGCGCCTGCTGGCGGCGTGGGGGAAATAAAAAACCGCCCCGTCGCGCATTTGCGAAGGGCGGCAAATAGCATAAAAACCTCGTAAGGAAATTCTTGTGGGTGGCTAACTGCCGCCTACCGGCAATCCGCTAAGTGCGGGATGCGGTAGTCGTGGAGTTAGCCGCTACCGAATAAAATCCCCGGCAGCGGCGTAATCGTTTAGGCAGTCGCTGCTTTGACGGCCCACATTGCGGCGGTTTCGTATTCCGTCTGCGCAAGCGAAGCAAGTCGCCCATCCTTCGCCTTCAATTCTTCGCAGAGATTGATAAGTTCGGCGGTTTTCTGCTTGATCTGGTCAACGACTGAATCAGCGGACGGGTTAAATTTTGTGCGAACGCGCTGTTCGCCGATCGTTTGTTCTTCCATTTTTATGAAAAAAAAATTATGTGATGCGGGCGGCTAACCCCGCGTTGCCGTAAATGCTTCCTAATCGTCGCCATTCGGCAACGCACCAGCTACCCCAACTTCCCCCGAAAATGGCCGATCACCTGTTCCATTTTCGAGGCATAAAACGTTTCAAACTTTTCGTACCCCTCCGGCTCCTGCTGCCAAAGGCGGTATAAAACCGCCCGCAGGCGCTGCGAAGCCGTCTTTTTCTTGTCGTCTACAAATGTAGTGTCCAGTTCGGATAATTGCCCCGTTTCCGGGGCTGTAAACTCCGTTTCCTTCACCGCCAGATAAACCGCGCTATTTTGCATGGCATAGAGCGCACCGGCAGTTTCCGGCGACACTTCGCCAGTGTCGAAGGACACGGAAAGGGATTTGTCCTTTCGGCTGCGGATGCTGGCGACGGTGGCGGGGATGAGGATCATTTTTCTATCGATGCCCATGTTTTGCAAAAGGCGCGTGCCGCAGATTCAGAAACGGTATAGGGCAATACCGCCTCAAAGTATCCGCGCTCGCGTTCAGAAAACGTAGCATGTTGTCGTCCCACGCCTGCGTCTTTTGTCCGTTCTGTCTTATATTCCTCCCATGTAAGACTCCGCCATGTGTCGCCGGTTCTGGAAAGAATCTTGATAATATTCAAAGCAATAGTCTCTGATTCCGAATTTTGAAGTACAGACGACCACGGGTATTTTATGAAATCGCTTGGATTCATTGTTCAAATAGTTTTGTACCGCCTACTTTGGCGGGGATGAGGATCACGACCAAATGCTATCTTTAACCTCATCTTCGAGGCGTTCGGTAGAAATGCCTGCGCAGGCGTTCAGGACTGCGGCGACGCGCCGGGCGTATGGCTGGCTCGTTGTATGGGCAATGATGCTGCCGGAACGATCAAACACGGAGAACATTCCGTCGCCGACCTTTAAAATTTCGGCGGGGTGGTTTATTTCGCAGTTGGATGACAGCGGCGAAACGGGTTGTTCGTATTCCGCAAGCGCGGCGCGAACGTCGTCGTACCACGACGCGGGCGGATGTCGCCTTTCGTCGTCACATTCGACGGCCAGTTTGAGTAAGTGTATCAACTCTTTCATTTGCTTAAGAATTTGCGCCAGGTGGTAATGCGGGAAGCGGCATCCAGTGTGTAGGCGTTATCCACAATTCCTCCACACCGCTATCTCCTTCGTGAAAAGAAAGGCTAATCGAGTCTATCGTAATACTTTTCCTAACCAGACGGGCAATGCCAATGCGCCCTTCGCCGCAAACGATAATGGGCGTTTCAAAATCGGGACACTGATTTTTTATATCAATCCATTCCATGTGTTTCTTGATTTACCCCGCCGCCATCGGCGGCGGGGCTGGTTGGGAGATCAGAAGGGGAGATCGTCGTCGCCCGGAAAGTTCGCATCGTCTGCCGGTACTGCGACCGGGCGGGCGCTGCTTTCCGGCTGCCGGCCAGTTGCGGCAGGTTGCGTGGTGTGGCCGGAAACATTCCAGGCGTTGTCGGGCAGGCGCGGGATCAGGTTTTTTTGCAGGAAATCCATGTACCACGCGGCCACCGGGCCAAAGTCGTACATGGTTTTGCCTTTGAATTGGGACGTGACAGGCTGCGCGGGATTGAACGTGTCGTCCGCCTTTCGGCTTTCGATTTTGTCCGGGCCGTTGTACACGCTCACGCCGATGTACGTTTTCCCGTTGTCCGCGTTCAGGGCATACGGCGAAAGCCGCGTCGTTTTCGCCGGGTCGAAATGCGGGGAGCAAAGGCGCTGCATCAGGTTGAGCGAATAGCGCCCGTCGAAGTCGCCGATTTCGATGTCGAACACGTCGGTTCCGTCGTCAAGCGTGACGTACAGGAACGTCCGCTCTTCGTCCAGTATGGCGCGCTTTTCGGTACGTATGCCGGTCAGGATGCCGTCTACTGCGGAAAACGTTTCGTAGTGGCGCTTGCCATCGCCCCGCGTTTCAAATCGTCGCCCCGCGCGTTCTTCTTCTGCGGGCAGTTCGCGCAACCATTCGAGGAACACGGGTTCGCCGGTTTTCTCGCCGTTCTTGCGGCCAATTTGGAAACGGCGCTTGCCGTCCGATGTCCCCGTGCCGCCTTGCGTTGTTGTTGCCATTGTCGTATAGTGGTTTGGTTGAAAAATCTATTTACCGCCCGTCCCTCGGCATCCGCCCCGGCTTTTCGTCTTTGCCGTTCCAGGGAGCGGGCACGGTTGTTTTTTTCTGGAATAATGGCTTTGGCGGGAATTGTTCGCCGTACCGCTTCGCCTTGTCGCGCTGTTCGACGTACCATCCAAGCGCGCGGACGGCGTTCCACCACATAAAGCGGTGGCGGTACTTGTACCAGAATGAATCCTTTGCGAAGTCCATACCGGCGGGAATCTCCGGCAGCGGGTGCGGTAGCGGGTGCGGTAGCGGGGCTTTCATATCAATTCGAGGGTTTCGGCGTTGATCGAATCATACGCTGCGGAAATGCAAGCCGCTTCGATTGCGGCGCGCATATCCGCCGGCAGGTCGTGGAATTTCAGCACGGCAGCGCCGAAGCCTATTTTGGCGACGTGTGCGCTGTCCGAGAAGTCGGCCCCGCCATCGTCGGGCGTTTCGCCGAAAAATACCTGCGCCTCGCAGGTCATGGGGAAATCTTTGCCGTTGATCCTTGCCGGCAGTGTGATTTCGATATTTAATTGGTCGATGCGGTGAGTTGCGCCCATTGCTGTGTGATTTTGTTGTCACAAATGTACGCAGTGCGTACTAAATACGCAATAGGTGTACGCAGTTTTTTTTGTCGCAAATGCGACGTTTTGCTCCTGCGGGCTATTTTGCAAGGAAAAACGTATGAAATACTTTATCGTAATGCTGCTTATGGCCGCAGGCCCGGCCCTTGCCGCGCAGTCCGACTCAACAGCCTGGCACTACATTGAAATGGTGTATTTCCCCGGCACGGCGTTTAAAAAGCAGGTGGTGGAGATAGACGCCGGGGACGATCCGGGCGGCTGGTTCCGGGATCGAAAGTTTGTGGTGGACGAAAACGGAAAGGAAATTAAATTCAAGACCGCGATTGACGCGCTTAATCACTTGGGCGCGCAGGGTTGGGAACTTGTCGTGTTTTACACGGACAAGCGGGAAATGATAACGCAGAACCATTATATTTTAAAGCGGAAGGGCGACGACTAAGTAACCTTCCATCGGCGCTTTAGGCGCTCGCAGATGCCGTGTAGCGTCCCTACTGTACGGCGGTATTCCTCTTTTGTTTTTGGGTCTATTTCGCTGTTCCAGGCCTCGTAAGTTGCGCCGGTTGCCGTTTCCAGCGCAACAATCAGGCGCAGGCGGGAAAACTGATCTTTGGTTAGCCCCTTCATGCTAATAACGTGTTTTGTAAGTCGATAATGGGTACATATGTGGTGTAAGTACCGCATGGATTATTTCGATTTGTCGGAAAGCGCGGCTATGGGCCTGTCTGTCATTTCGTCAAGTCGTTTTCTCAATTCTGAATTTTCCTTAGCAAGATACCTTATATATTCTTCCCTGTCTGATTTTATTGCTTCAATTGCGGCCTGTATTTCTGCTTCGGCCACACTGTCCCGCTGTTCCGTTTCGCGCGCATATTCTGCGACGTACTGCCCGAACTTCGGGTGCTTTGAGACTATACGTTCGTAAACGTATGGCTTCACCGCTGACCGGCCCCGTCTCATGTTGTCCAGCGTCGCGCGATCCTCGCCGATGTCGCGGGCGATTTGCAACAGCGAAACGCCGTCCTTCTTTCGTATTTGGGATAAGGCATAGTCAAAGGCGTATTTGCTGACCATAAATGACGTTTTGGCGACATTTGCTGTTTTTGTAAAAAAATATTTGCGTACAGGTATTGCGTAATATTGTACGCAGTGCGTACATTTGTCCTGACACAAAAGTAAACGATTCATGGGAACGAAACAACAGGAAAAGAAAAAACCTCACCGGCGCACCGCAAACCGCTTAAGCGACGAAATTCTGGCAGCAATTCAGATTGCCGCCGCGAAGCGGGGAATCGTCGGTAAAGACCCGGTAGCGAGGTACAACCGCATGGCAATCTTCGAGCAACTACGCCGCGACGGATTCGCGGTTGATACAAGCAAATGAGTTGGTGTTTTCCCCGGCGCTGCCCCTTCAAAGGCGGCACCCGTGCGCCTGGTCATGTGCGCACCAAACGGCTTTCAACCCGCAGGCGCGGCACAAACTCAAACGCAACTTTTCTGATAAAAACACACCCGGCCCCAAACGAGGGGTACGGCCGTACTTTGGATTTAATCCTGCCCCCCAGCATTTTGTAAACTTAAAATGTTGGACAATGAAGATTTCAATTTACATCGCCATTTCCCTGCTGGCATCGGTCAGCATTGGCGTAATGCAACAAAAAAACCTCCGACCGTCGGAAATCAACCCCGAAAACCTGCCGTTCACCCCGGCCTACAACGTATCCGTAGGAGCGAAAAACATCGTCGCCGCCTACCCGCGAACCGGCGTGGACTTCACGATGAAATACCACCCCGGCGCCCTGTACGTCGGAACGGAAAGCGGCCTGCGGATCATGAACGCCGAAGTGTTCCAGGTCAGCCCGACGGCATGGACTGCGGATTGCGGTGACGGGCAGTATGTGACAGTAAACGCGGCTACCGGCGAAGCCTGGGCGTACATCGATGGCGAGTTTCGCTGCTACACCAAAGAAACGCAGCCGTGACGATGGGAACGAACACGAGAAAGCGCGGCAGGCCGAAGGGCAAACACTACAACCTGCGCACCTGCCGCGCAGAATTGAACGAAATGCTGCCGGGATCGGAATACACGCGGATGCGGGTTTTGAACCTGATTGAGCGCGTGGCGGAATACTGGTTTCAGGCGGCGGACGGGGATTTGGAGACTTTCGAGGAATGGTTTAACCGGGAAACAAAATGACTCAACACACACCGATTTCTATTTGCGAAAACCGCGATTGCATGGACGCCATGCGGGAGACGCCGGATAAGTTCTACGACTTGGCGGTGGTTGATCCGCCGTATGGGATCGAGGCGCACGATGGGTTCGGCAAGTGGCAAAGCAAAAAGTTTAGAGCATCCGGAAAAGAATGGGATTCCACTATTCCAAACATCGAATATTTTGAGGAAGTGCGACGAGTGTCAAATAATCAGATAATATGGGGCGGAAACTACTTTGGGCTGCCAGCCTCGCGCGGATGGATAGTCTGGCATAAGGGCGCTGGAATGCAAGGGCGGACATACGCAGGTGCAGAATTGGCATGGACATCTTTTGACAAAAATACCTTAATTTTTGAATACGATGCACTTGCAAACCAAGACTTTAAATCCCGCATCCACCCTACCCAAAAGCCCGTCGCCCTTTACAAATGGCTACTAACCAACTACGCCAAACCCGGCGACAAAATCCTCGATACGCACCTCGGTAGCGGCTCTTCCCGCATAGCCGCCTGGGACATGGGTTTCGACTTTTGGGGGTACGAACTGGACGCGGATTACTTCGCCGCGATGGAAGCGCGTTTTCAGGCGCACATAGCAAAGCCGGTGCTGTTCGCGCCGGATCAGATGTACCGCTTTGAGCAAGGGCAATTATTCACCCCGGAAAATTTGGAAACACCATGAAAGGCGTTATCTTTGCCTCGTCAACAAGTTTTTCGTGCGGGTCTAAGCGGCTCGCAACCCATAAGGCGAGCCTTTTTTGTTTCCGTGCAAAAGGTGTTTTCGTACCTATAAGCGGCGGCTTGCCTTTACCGAGCGCTAAGAAGCGCACAGCCCGCGCGAGTGGACTTGTTGACGGCGGTATTCGGCAGGCCGCTTTTTTGTCTGCCTATAATGTCGAACCATCCTACCATGCACACCGAAATTCTCCATCCGTCCGAAAAGGAACGCCGGATAGTTCCGGCTCGCAACCCGGCACACGCCCGCGAAACGCAGCGCCAACTTTCCCAACTCCACCGCGAATACTTGCAACGGATGCGGGCAATAATGGAGCGGGTAAAACTCCGATAATTCATTCGATTTCAGTATTTTAACGGGCTTTCTGCGAAGGCGCGAAGGCCTAACCTGTAACATCATGCAACTCACATACAGAAACGAAAGATGGGAAGCCATATCGTCTTTTTCGGAAAAAGACACGCTCAAGTCTGCCGGGTTCAGGTGGGACACAGAGGCGAAAAGGTGGTTTACCAACGTGCCGGCGGTAGCAATGAAATTCCGTGAGCAGGCCGACCCCGTAGCGGTGGAAAAACTCGAAATTGTTGCCGAGACAATAGCCAAATCATGGTCTTCTAAAACAGAGGATGGGGTAGAAATACCGGCACCCGAAGGCAAGTCTTATTTCCCATACCAACACGCCGGAATTGCTTTTGCCTGCAACCGCGAATCTACATTTATTGGCGATGAAATGGGGCTTGGAAAAACCATTCAGGCGATAGGGGTGATAAACGCCACCAACCCGAAAACGGTTCTTATTGTATGCCCGGCAACCCTTAAATTGAACTGGCAAAAAGAACTCACCCGCTGGCTTGTAAGCCCATACCGCATAACGGTGCTGAATTCAAAAGACGCGTTTCCGGAAGCGCCGCAGATTGTAATAATGAATTACGATATAACGCAAAAGTTTGAAAATTACCTCCGTGCTATCAAATGGGACGTGTTGATTTTCGACGAGGCGCACTACCTGAAAAACCCAAAGGCGCAACGAACGCAGGCGCTACTCGGTTCCGGCAAAAAAAATCCAGGCGTTGCCGCGGTTCGCAAAATCGTAATGACCGGGACGCCGATAACCAACCGTCCGATTGAAATTTACCCGCTTGCCTCGTACCTGTGGCCTGGAGTATTCAACAACTACTTTCACTTTGCAAAGCGGTACTGCGCCGCATACAACGACGGATGGGGTTGGGATATTAGCGGCGCTTCCAACCTCGACGAATTGCAAGACCTGCTACGGTCGTCCGGCATGATCCGCAGGCTGAAAGCCGACGTACTTACAGAACTTCCGCCAAAAACAAGACAGGTCGTTGTCCTGCCCTCCGACAGTATCGGAGCGCTGATAAAGAAAGAGGCTGCGCAGATAAAACAGCACGAAGGCGAGATAAAGCGCCTAAAGGCGGCAGTAAGGGCCGCTAAGGCGCAAAAAGACGAATCGGCATACCGGGAGGCCGTTGGGAGGTTAAAGGGCGCTCACAACATCGCCTTTACTGAAATGGCCGCCATACGCAAAGAATTGGCTATTGCCAAGATACCTTTTGCAATTGAGTACATACAGAACATTATTGATGAAGGCGAAAAGGTGGTCGTAATGGCGCACCATCGGGAGGTTGTGGATCAATTGCAGGCGGAGTTTGGCCTTGCCGCAGTGAAATTATACGGTGGTATGCCGGAGGCGGAGAAATCGGCCAATGTAGACAGGTTTCAGGCAGACCCATCTTGCAAGGTTTTTATTGGCTCCATTCGCGCCGCAGGCGTTGGTATTACCCTGACCGCTTCACAGAAAATGCTTTTCGCGGAACTTGACTGGACGCCTGCAAATATGCTTCAGGCGGAAGACCGTATCCACCGCATAGGACAAACCGGAAACGCACTGATTCAGCAACTCGTTTTCGACGGTTCGCTTGATGCTAAAATGGCCGATACCCTAATTCGCAAAATGGAAATTATCGAGCAGGCATTAGACAAGTCAGACGCAGACGAGCCGCTGGACACTTTCGACGATTGACAATCAATTCATAATCTTTCAACAC
>ERZ761584.56-NODE-56-length-40667-cov-17.995789_pt1 | contig 40667 bp, 56 predicted proteins | sample MGYA00512168_ERZ761584 | MGnify/ENA primary metagenome ERZ761584 (study PRJEB28899, sample SAMN03785564) | bioreactor sludge metagenome | biome: EBPR Sludge; feature: EBPR Bioreactor; material: 0.22µm filtered reactor supernatant | place: Saint Lucia: Queensland...
GGCTGTAGAGATTCACGCCCCCCCTCCCCTCGCGGTCCAGCGGCCGTCGACGGCCGCGGTTTTGCGTGAATGACATGAGTGACACAGCGCCTGCAGATTGTCCCATGCATCTGTCCCACCATTCGCCCGTGACTTGATGTGGTCTACATCAGTGGCCACCACAGGTCGGCCTGCATGCTCATTGAACGGATCCGCACACAGCGGATGGCGACGCAGGAACAGGAGCCGCAGCCTGCGCCAATTTGCACCATAGCCGCGCTGGCTGGCGCTGCCACGTGCCTGCTCGTAGTTGCGTGCGTTCTGTCGGTGTTGCTCACAGTAGCGAGCATCGCGCACAAGTGCCGGACATCCTGGCGCAGCGCAGGCGCGTGCTGGGCGTTGTGGCATCACACACGCTCCAGATACTGCGTCCGCACACGTAGCCCGTTGCCAATGACGTACGCGTGGCCAATCGGTGTTGGATACTGTAGGTTGGTCTCTATGTCTACCGCATCACCGTCGGCCTGTTGCACCGCCATCACCACCAGCTCCTCGTCGGTCATAGCCCGACAAACGGCGCCACGTTGTAGTTCTCCTCGAAAAACATTGACAACCGGTCAACCTGGTCATCGTCCAGCATCAGGCTGAACTCGACACTGGTCGCCGTCCACTTGCCACCGGAAATCAATCGTTTCACCAGCGCAACCTGGGACCGGGCGCCCAACGCCTCGACCAACTCACGCGTCTCGATCTGCCGCAACAACTTAGGCTTGGCCATCGAGCACTGGTATCTCGTGCACCGATATCGCCTGAAGACATGCCTGCGCAGCGCGAGCCCTGGCCAGGTCATGCGATTCGACCTCGACCATTGTCACCCCAGGCACATTGGGCACGTCCGGCCCGATCGACTCCAGCCAGCGGATGGCATACGCCAGCAGCGTTTCAGCCAGCCGCATTGCCGCGTCGGCCAGCCGGCGTCGGCCACCGGTGGTTTGCAGCGCAATGACCAACCCGAGCACGCCCAGGGCTGCAATCACGAGCAGCAGTAGCAAAGTCCAATCGACCTGCATATTCACCTCACAAGTGCAGCAGGAACGCTGCGCCCAACGCCAGTGTCATGCCGGTCACAATAGCCACAGCGTAGGATAGTGTGGTCATGCGCCCGCGCATGTAGCTGATGTCATCCAGACCGCGATCGATCTTCTCCACGTTCAGATTCCGAACAGCGTTCAGCCCGTCCGAAACCCGTTTGACCTCTATGGTCAAAAATTCCAGCTGGGTCGCCAGCCGGGCAATCACTGCCGCTTCGGATTCATTGTGGGTCGCCGATGTTGGAGGAATATTGAGATTCATGAATCCATCTTTTGTGGTAGGGGGCATTGGCATGGACAGGTTGGCCATCAGTGCCTCGTGTCTGGGATACTCGGACAGCGCCAGCGCAACCACTTCCGCCAGCCGCTTCTGGTGCACAGCCTCTTCGACCAGCGACGCCCATGTGTTGGCCGCCGTGCCTGTGAATGTGATCCGCGCAACATCGACGCCGGCCGCCTTCGCGACGCGCCGCGCGCTGTTCTCATCTGCGTACAACTCAGCCAGCACATCTGACAATGCCATGTTCACCCATGACTGCACCAACAAAAAAGCGCCAGACTTCACCTCATGGGTGAAACCTGGCGCCCCTTGTTATCGGGTTACGCATAAACTATGATTACATGATCGGCCCCATGTGGACCTTGTAAGACACGGTCAGGGGACCGCTCCCCTTCCCGCTCAGGGTGATCTCATAACCGTGGCCCTTTTGTGCCAGACCCAAACAGATATTACGTGCCTCTCTCAGTGCCAGGAGCACGTGCTTTTCGGCGTCTGTCTGGGTTTGGGTTTGGTCAGGCATGATGTTCCCCGTTACACACAGTATAACGGGTTTCTTACGGAACGCAAAATCTAGTGTTTCAAAATGAAACATGCGGTCTACCGCAGCCGCCAATTCTCCACCGGACTCGCCCGCCGGTGGGCGGCTTCGACGTCGGTCTGGGCCAGGGACAGGTATTGCTTGACCATTTCGAGCGTGGTGTGCCCCAGCATTGCTTGCAGCTCGTAGACATTGCCGCCGTTCCGCAGAAACGTCACGGCGAACGTATGTCGAAATCGGTGAGGATGGCAATCGGTCACGCCGGCGCGCTCACCCAGCCGGTTCACCAGCTGGAGTAGGGCCTCCCGGTTCAGTGGCTCCCCGTCGACCGTGACAAACAGCGGGTCACGCGGGCCATGCTCGCCCCGTTCGGTCTGTAAGTAGTGCCAGATCGCCTTACCGGTCGTCGGCGAAAACGGTAGCACCCGCTCTTTCGATCCCTTCCCAAACACCGTCAGCCGCCTGTTCTTCATGTCGAGGTCTCGCGCCCGTAGCCCGGCCAGTTCACCCGATCGCATGCCCGTATCTACCAGCAGCAGGATCACCGCCCGATCCCTGAGCGCCGTCCGCCGCTCATTGTCGCAGATGCGCTTACCCGGTCGGGTATAGGACCTGGTCCGGTCGCAGGCGGCAAGGATCGCTTTCACGTCGGACTCCGAAAACGGCGTCACCGTGCGTTTCTCCGGCCGCGGCCTGGACACACTCTGTACCACGTTGACCGCCGCGTAGCCCTCACGCACCGCCCACGACCACAGCGCGCCCAGGGCGCCATGATAGTTGAGCGTCGTCTTTTTTGACAGCCCCTTCGGCGGGCGGACAGCCACCCCGCCGGCCGGCGTCTGCGGCTGCGCCAACGATGCCAGAAACGCGCTGATCTGCGCCGGCGTGATGTCGCTGAGCAGCAGCTCCTCGCCGAGCCATTCGCCGAACCGGCGATAGGTCAACGTGTAGTTGCGGATCGTGTCCGCGCTCAGCCGCTGGGCGCGTGCGTCCAGCAGATAGCCATCCACAGCCTGAGCATACGTGAGTTGTTTCATGCTTTGCGGTCTCCGGTACGTGTGGTGGCTGTGCCGATAACGTTACCGCAGAGGTGATAACTGGCCGGCGCAGCGTTTTTTTTGTACCGGAGTACAGGGCGGGAAGTGAGATTTGGGGAACCGCACCGCGAGCGGGTTGGTGATCCTGCAATCCTTGCGCGGTGCGGTTGCTTCAGGCTCCTCGACGTGGACTCGAACCACGAACCCAGCGGTTAACAGCTGTGCGCGCTGGCCGCCGCACCGCGCCGCGCAAAGCTACCCCAAATCGCCACCCGCTCTATCTCCGGTTGCACCTAGCCGCTAGGTCTCTGGTTGCCATTCGGGCTGGGCTGATAAGACGGCTTACCGTCCCTGTCTTGGTTAGCCTGGCGTCCTGCAGGACACACAAGATCACCGCTTGCTCTACGTGTCTTGTGCCACCGGTGGCCAACCAGGTGAACCAAGATCACTCCGGCGTGAACCACGTGTACGCCGTGTAGTAGCTCCCCTGGTAAGTCACCCTCACATCCACGTTGACCCGGTACCCCGCGCTCGCCCCTCCAATACTCCGCGTACAGTGCCCTACTCCATCCCCACCTGTCACACAGTCCTCGGTCTGCGTCGTCGTCCGAAAATGCCAGACCGTGTGCACCGGCGCGCCAGCCACCGGTGCACCAGCCACCATCAAGCGCCCGTAAGCCGTCACATTCGTGTACCGCTGCGGGCTGCCGTTGCTGATCGACGCACACACCTGCACGATCCCCACCACCCGGCAGTCCACGTTCACCCCCGGCGGCGCCGGCGGCAGTGGCGTTGGCGTCGGTGTGCGTGTGGGTGTCATCGTCGCAGTCGGTGACAGCGTTGCCGTGGGCGTCTCCGTGGCTGTTGCTGTGGACGTCACCGTCGCCGTGGCGCTGGGCGTCGCGGTCGGCGTCTCAGTGGGCGTCCAGGTCGGCAGCGAGACCGACGATCCGGTAACGAACGGAAAAAAGACCGGTCCGGCGATCAAGATCGTAGACAACAACGCCAGGACCACGATCCAACGGGGTTGCATGCAGCTCCTTCCCTCGCAGCCACACCTGCCGGCCAGCGGCTACCATCTCCACCAGCTGACGCACTGTGCGCATCCGCCGGCGCCAGGCGATCAGATCATCGTTGCTCACCGCGCCACACCGTGTCAACCAGTTCGGCAATCAAGCGTCGCTTTTCTTGTGACAGTGCCGCAAATTTATCCATCGTCTCAACCAAGACACGTTTGTCGTCTGACGTGAGGCTTGCATTTTTGGGTGGCAAAATGCCGGCTTGGCGCATGACATCCTCAGCAGGCAAACGGAAAGCGCGAGCAATGGCTTTGACTGAATCTTGTCCTGGCTTGCGTCCACCTGATACGAGACGCGAGATATGGCTATCACTGATTTGGCTGCGGCGCGCCAACTCAGCTTGATCCCACCCCCGACTATCAAGTTCCGCCTGTATCCAATCGCTGAAACTCATTGTTCCTGCCATAAGGTGAGACAATTATACCTGCAGGGAACTTGTCTCTACATCTGGGGATATTGTCACTTGACAAGTGTTAGTGAGCTATGTTATAATCCTCTATAGACAGGTTTTTCCAGCCTAGAGACAGGAGCCAACATGAGCGACACTCAAGCAGTGGAACCAATGAGCCGGTATATTACCCGCAGCGTCTCTTTGTTCCCCGAACAGGATGCTGCGATCGCTGCATTTGCGAAGGACAGCGGTTTAGAGAATTACTCGGCTGCACTGCGCATGATTATCAACCAATGGGTACGGTACGAGGCTGAACGTCACCAAGCACGTTCTCCATCGCCAATCAATTCATGACGACGCGCGCCACCGAAGGGCGCGCGTTTTGTATTTGGGAGGAAACGCCCTATGGCAACCCAGGACCTGATTGTCGCCGAACCCGTTGTCACCAACGCCGTTTCGTTCATCGTCTCGCCCGACGATGACCAGAGGTTCACCGTCTGGCTCCAGGCGCGCGACGCCTGGCTGGCCAGCATCGAACGCCGGGCCCGCGGGTCGCAGAATACCCGTCGGGCTTACGAGGCCGATTACAACGAGTTCTTTCGTTTCTTTCAGTTGTGGGTTACACCCGACGGGGACATTGGCCTGAAACCATGGCAAGTGGGTGGGGCACACGTAGAACTGTGGATGGCTGCATTGCACGACCGAGGTCTTGCCGACAGCACGATCAACCGCAAGCTGGCCGCGCTGTCGAGCTTCTATAACTTCGCCGGCTACAAGTACACGATCGCCACCCCGGATGGTGCACGCGCCTTGTGGACCCAGCCCAATCCCTTCAGGGTACCCGACCGGGTCCAGGTCGAACCCTACAACCGGTCTGTCTACCCCGCGCTGGATGACGTCCTGGCCATCCTGCGCACGATTGCCGCCGATACCAGGATTACTCCAGTTCAAAAACTGCGTGACCTGTGTCTGATTGGCGGCCTCTTTTTGACCACGCGCCGCGTCAGCGAATGGACCACGCTGACCTGGGGCCAGATTCACGAAACAGGGGAGGGCACATGGTTTAACTACCGGTACAAAGGTGGGAAGTTGAAAAAACAGGCCATACCCAAGCCCGTGTGGGCTTGGGTAAAGGCGTATCTGGATCTGGACGGCCGCTGGGGCAGCTTGCAGCCGTCCGACTACATCTTCCTGGCCACCGTCGATACCGCCGGCCGATTTCATCGTGTCGGGGGTCGCGGTGGCCAGGTTGGCAGTGACTACGATCGGGCACAGCAGCCGCTGTCACCACACCGGGTCAACGACTTGTTGAAGAAGTACGGGCGCCGGGCCGGCATCCCCGATGCCCAGCTCCACGCCCACGGCCTGCGCCATGCCGGCGCCCGCGCCAGGTTGGCTGACGGCGCTGGCATCCACGAATTGAAGGACATCCTGGGCCATGGCAGCATTGCCATCACGCAGATCTACACCGACCGCGTACTTGTGACGCCGGATGATCCCCGCGGCGACGCCCTGGCCGCCCGCCTCACGCAGCAGCTCAAGCTGCCGCTCAAACCTTTTAGCTCATAGGGGGATTCATGATTCAGTTCTTCTCGCTCTCACAGATACAGCCAAATCCATTCCAGCCGCGCGAGGAGATGGACCCGATGGCCCTGGCCGAGCTGGCCGTAGACATCCTGGCCAGGCGCCCGCAGGTGCCTTCGACGCTGGGGTTGCTGCAGACGCCGCGCGCTCGCCAGCATGGCAGCGGGATCCAGCTCGCCTACGGCCACCGGCGACTGGCCGCGTTTCAGCTCCTGCTCGCGCAGGGGCATCAGGAGTATGGCCAGTTCCCAGTCGAGCTGGCCGTGTTCACCGACGTGGACATGGCCACCATCGCCTGGTCGGAGAACACGGCCCGCGAAGACATCAACCTGATGGAGGAAGCCCGCTTTATCCGGCGCCTGATGGATGAGTTCGGCTGGACGATCCGCCAGGCGTCGGAGCAGTTGGCCATGCCGTCCGGCACCCTCAACAACACAATCCGCCTGACCAGGCTGCCGGAAGACATTCAGGCGATGGTGGCCAGTGGGCAGATTGGGCGCAACCGCGCGATTGAGTTGGTCGGGCTGATCGACCAGGTCAGCCCGGACGAGCTGCGCCGGCTGGTACAGTCGGCCACACAACAGGACGGGCGAAGATGGCAGACGCACGTCAACCAGGTACGGCGCGCGACAGAGACGGGGGTCAACCTGGTGGACACGGTCATCGAGCCGGCTACCCGTGCGCTGGCCGACGCGCTGCGCAGCGACGACCCGGGCGCCTGGCTCGTAGTGGCCCGCGCCATCGATCGCAAGCTGGAGGACGTCGACGGCGCCGGGGCCCTGGCCAGGCTCATCATCGAGCGCGCAACCCTGCGCTCGGTCTCCCTGCACGACGGACGCAAACGCGTCAACGACATGTTTGCCAATGCCGGGCTGGAGACTCCCTGGAACGCGGCGGCGCTGGCCAAGGTCACGGAGTTCGTGGCCTGGCGCAAGAAGCACCAGAAGCGCGCACGGAGTGCCTGACATGTTGATACTCATCAAGAAGGACGAACTGTAACGCTTGTTGACCCTGGGCGACATGCTCAGAGAGACAATGGACTACTGGGACATGCTTGACAGTGTTGACTGGGAAACAGCGGCAGATCGGCTCACCTTGCTCTTCCAAGAAGCCAAGCCCCTGCTCAACGATTTCGTCATTCAGTGGGGCGCAGTCTGCGAGGATGCCAGGGACCAGAAGATGACCATCCGGGAGTTTGCAGATGTCAAGGTGTAATCACAGCGAAGCCCAGCTCACGATCAACATCGAGCGTGAGCTGCAAGGTTCGGTGACCGACATTGGCGCCGCCGCCATCGCCTACGACGTGCCTATCCGCATCCGCGTGTCGGTGTGGTGCGTGGATTGCGGCTACAGCAATGTCGAGACCACCTACTCCAACAACATCAACGGCATGTGGACGCGCTGGCCAAAGTGGCTCAAGGCGCGTCTGGACATCATGCGACGCCTGTCGAAGCCGCTGGACGACGCGTTGACAGCCCTCAAGTTCGACGCGTAATCATTCTTATCAGCCCAGCGCGGGATTTTGCCCGCGCGAACCATCAACAACATTGGTGCATCGATGACTAGACCGCGATTGCTGGACTTATTTTGTGGAGCAGGGGGGGCGGCGATGGGATACCATCGGGCCGGCTTCGACGTGGTCGGAGTGGACATCAATCCACAGCCACATTACCCGTTTGAGTTTCACCAGGCTGACGCGCTGGAGTATTGCGCAGCGCACGGGCATGAGTTCGACGTAATCCACGCCAGCCCCCCGTGCCAGGCGTATTCGCGTACCCAGAGTTTACCCAATGCCGCGGGGAATCATCCTGATTTGGTTTACGTCATGAGGCAATTGCTGATTGCAACGGGCCGGCCATACGTTATCGAAAACGTACCTGGCGCTCCCTTGGACAACCCGTTGATGTTGTGCGGCACGATGTTCAGACTACACGTGTTGAGGCACCGGCTGTTCGAGTGCAATCCGCCAATCTGGTGGCCGCCGGCCACGTGCGCACATGACGGTCTGGCGTTTCCAATGTTTTGGAAATCATCACGCCAGATTGAAGAGTCACCAGTGCGGTTTAAGTACAAGTTCATCACGGTAGCAGGTAGGTCATTTCGCATGAGTCAAGCAGCTCCCGCCATGGGGATTGATTGGATGACCGCGAGAGAAATTGCGCAGGCAATCCCGCCTGCATACACGATGTACATTGGGGAACAGTTTCTGAGTGACAAATCCATCAACTTGGAGGTAATGCGTGAAAACTTGTAAGGTTTGTGGGCAGCCGATCCCTGGCCAGGATTACCGCATTGTCGGCTACGAGGTCGAACATGGCGGGATCCCGACCAACATCACTGTCCACTCGGAATGTCTGCCGACCTACCGCCGGCAGCAGGCAGCGCAAGGACAGCCATCATGTTGACCCGTCGTATGCAGGTCCAGGCTGTTGCCGACGCCCTCGCCGGCCAGCCACCTGCCCACTCGTATCGTGACCAGCAGTTCTCCGAGCCGTGGCGAACCTGCTGGAAGGTCCTGCACAATGATGCGGCGGGATTGGCGCCGAAAGACGCCATCCTGTCGATCCTGAAAACCCTCTACCCAGAGGAGAAGGTGCGCAACGAAATCATCGGCGCCATCCTGGCCGCCCGACCCGGCCTCGGCCCGCTGCTGTTTCCCAGCCTGGCCGACGTGGCGCTCACCCTGCGGCCCATCACGTGGATGTGGCAGGACTGGATACCGATGGGCATGCTCAGCTTGCTGGGCGCCCAGCCCGGGTCGGGCAAGTCACTGCTGGCACTCGACCTGGCTCGCCGGGTGATCCACGGCATGGAGTTCCCGGACGGCACCGACGTCAGCCGAGTGGATGCCGGCAGACCGGTGATCTACGTTGACGGCGAGTGTGTTCCGCAAATCATCACGGAACGTGCGCAGACCTGGGCAATGGATATGGCCCGCCTGTACCCCATGCTGCCCAGCTTCGAGAAACCAATCGACTTTTCCACGCTGGAGACCCAAGAGACCCTGATCGAAATGATCTACAGCGCCAAGCCGGCACTGGTCATCATCGACAGCCTCGGCAGCATCAACAGCCGCGGCGAGAACGCGGTTGACGACGTCCGGGGCATCCTCAACTTCTTCAACACGGTGGCGGCCGAGTTCGACCTGGCCATGCTACTCATCCACCACCTGCGCAAGCGGCCCAACCTGCCGCTGCTGCCCGAGCTGACCTTCGACGACTTTCGCGGGTCTAGCCATATCATTGCCATGGCACGCAGCGTGCTGGGATTGAGCCTGGTGCGCACGGGGCCGGAGCAGGACCCCAACGGACCCCGAAAGCTCCAGGTGCTCAAGACCAACCTGACGGCGTACCCGAAGCCGATCGGCATGGAGCTGGTGAAGCTGCACCCGTCCGGCGTCATCCCGAAGTATGGCGAGGTGCCTCAACCGTACTCCGCAGAGACCAAGGCGGATGACTGCGAGGCTTGGCTGATCGAGTTGCTGGAAGATGGACCCATCCGGCCGCGTGATGTTGTGGCGGCGGCGGAAGAGGCGGGATACAGCCGCCGAACCGTCTACCGTGCCCGTGCCGCGCTGGAAGATCGCATCGTGAACACGAAGGGGCCACGAGACCCCGGCGCAGAATGGGCGTTATCGGAACAGGTCGGGCAAAACGGAGACCTGGACGAAGATGAGGCATGAACTGTGCCACTGTGCCAACTGTGCCACTGTGCCAACTGTGCCACTGTGCCAGAGTGCCAACAACACTCGGACCCTTGGCACAGTGGCACAGTGGATACAGTGGCACAGTAGGAGTGACATCGTGGACTACAGGGAGACTTTCAAGGATAAAAACGGCGTCATTTGGGCCATCACCGACTATGGCCTGCTTCGACTTAACCCGCGCCAGCGCCAGCGCCGCCGTGCTGCGCAGCGTCGCGGGACACTCATGCTCATCGGCGTCGCAGGCTTTGCGCTGTTTGCGATGGCGATGGCGTTAATGTGGCGTTAATCATGGACACACGTGATCTGCTTCAGCACATCAACCTGCGGGCACTGGCTGAATCTGCCGGAGCGAAGTTCTCCGGCATGAAGAACAGCAGCCCATGCCCGCTGCATAAGGGCAACAACCCCACGGCGTTCCACATCTACACGGGCAGCGACGGCATACCACGCTGGCACTGCTTCACCGGCTGCCGGCGCGGCGGGGATGCCATTGGTTTCTACATGGCCTGGCAGGGCGTTGACTTCCAGACCGCCGTGCGCGAGCTCCAGGACCTGGCCGGCGGGTTGCCGACGCTCGCGACGGGATCAACAGCGCCGGCGCCCGACGAACGCCTGGCCCCGTCCGAGAAGTGGCAGGCACGCTGTCAAGACTTCCTGCGCTTCGCACAGGACGAGCTGTGGGCAAACGCAGAAGCCATTCGCTACCTCACGGAGATGCGCGGGCTGAACACCATGACCATCGCATCGTGGGGGTTGGGCTACAACCCGCGCGACGTGTGGGACACCGAAGCCGAGTACGGCCTCGACGCGGGAAAGCGCGTGTGGCTGCCGCAGGGGATTGTGATCCCCGGTTGGCGGGATGATGCGCTGTACTACGTCAAAATCCGCCGGCCGATCGGCGAAGACATGCTGGCCTGCGGCTTCACCCCGACCCGGCCCGACCTGCTACCCAACGTCAAGTACGCCAGCATCCGCGGCGGGCGCCAGGTCGCTTTTGGCGAAACACACCTGGCCCAGCGGTCGGTGCTGGTCCTGGTCGAGGGCGAATTCGATGCCATGCTCCTGCACCAGGTGTGTGGCGCCCACGTCGATGTGCTCACCCTGGGGGGCGCCGCCACCCGGCTGACCACCAACGACCTGATGACCCTGGCCACGTACCAGCGGATCATCGCCGCACACGACAACGACCAGGCCGGCGAGCGTGCCCGGGCACTGCTCGCGCAGGTGTCAGACCGTATCACCAGCTGGCCCCCGTCAGCCAAAGACGTGACGGCCATGTGGCGGGAGGGGGGCGACGGCGGGCTGCGTCGATGGCTGGCCGGCGCACAAGCCGCCGCTATGCCGCCTGCACCAGCTCCGGTGACGGGGGTCGTCTACGAGCGGCTCGATCTCAATTCGGACTCGGGGTGGCAGATTTATGACCACTGAATTGCCGGGGCACATCGCATTGCTATTGTTGTTGCTGTTGGTCGCGCTGTTCATGCGTGGCCACGATCGGAGGGGGGAATGATGCTGATCGATCAGGGAATGATGTTGGCAGTGATGGTGGGGGTCGCGGTGTGTAGCGCCCTGATGACCGCGGCCCTGCTGGGGCGAAAACGATGACCCGCAGACACCCAAAGTTTGGCACGGATGCATACCGCCAGTGGTTCTGGAGCAACGTTGATCGCTCGTCAGACCCTAACGGATGCTGGCTCTGGCTGAAAAGCAAGTACGGGAAGGGGATGATACAGCGTGCATATGGAAATGCCTGGCGCGACGGGTACTGGGAAAAGGCACACCGTGTGGCGTGGGAGTTGGAGATTTGCCCACTCCCTGTTACGCGGGTTCCGCTGGTCGTGATGCACCTATGTGACAATGGTTGGTGCGTCAATCCAGACCATCTGGCCCTGGGCACCGAGAAAGCAAATATGTACGACGCCAAGCGCAAAGGACGATTGGGGAAAACCAAGAGACAACCCGTCGCACCCCCTCCGGGGCAGCCATTGCTAGTGTTGTCTCCCCCCGATGGTGGATTGGAGGAATGACGTCATGGCGCTTGTAACTGAGGTTACACGGAACGCTGAGAGCGATACGCTGACAGCGACCGATTACCAAGAAATCTATGAGGAGCTGCGCAGCAATCACACGCTGCGTCAGTTCGCCGAATTGGTGCACACCCGGTATTCGATCGCATGGTGGAGCAAATACGAACGGGGAGAAGTGGAGTTGACCCGGGAAGCGCGTAACGAATTGCGCCGCGCGGTTGGACCGGACGAGCTGCCCCCGACCGTGGCCGAGGCAGTAGCGTCAGTGGACCCAAACGCCGCCGTGTACCGGATTGGTGAGCAGCGCCCCACCAGGGTCGTGTTGGTCGGGCACGACAAGCCAATCACCATGCACCTGAATGGCACGCTCACTGTTGTCGATGCGGTTCCAAATGAGCGCGTAACCGTGGTTACAAGGCGCAGGCACCGCGCTTCGGTGTCAATCCAAGACAATGCCCATGATCGGCTGAATGCGCTGCGTACAGCGCGCGGCTGGAGCTGGAACGAGCTGTTCGAGAACCTGGTGGAGAAGCTGGAGAGTTAACATTCTGGCCCGATAACAATCATTATCGGGCCAGAAAAACAAGCCCAGCGGACGGGGCGTAACCGACCGCTGGGATGGCTACCAGGTTGGGTAGTAACCTGGCGCACTGCGGATTGTACTGGCACATCGCCGTACAGCCAAACGCAGCTCACCAGGTCAGCGGTGAGCTGTTTTTGATTTGGGGATATATGGACGAAATGACTTTGGACCAGGCCGTTGCCGCTGTCAAACGCGTGGCAGCGGCCAACAACCCGCCGGAGATCGCCCCGGCACCGATGCCGATCGATATCAAGCTGGCGCTGGATGTCCTCGCCGGCTACGTCAACAACGACCAGGTTGGCATCTACGCACTAACCGACATTCGGCGCGCCCTGCAGGCGCACATGGACGTGACTTGGTATCTGGCAAGGTTTCATGACCATCAGGTGGGTGGCGGTGGCACCGGGTTTGCCGCCGAGTATACCCGGCGATGGTTGGATCTGATGACCGCCTACCGCGCGGCAATGGAGCTGTGACATGGCCGAATGGATATACTTGTTGGGTTGGATCGCCGTGCCGATTGCGGCAATCGCACTCTCCGGGTGGTGGCACGAACGCCAAAATCATGCCGTGCTCGACGGGTGGCTGCGTGAAGCGCACGATGCCTACATCCAACTGGCAACGCAGAACGCGCGTCTCCGCGCCGAACTGCACCGCGACGACCGCGAGCGTGCCGATCTGGCGTATGCCATGTTCGACGCCGCGTACTCGGAAGGTGAAATATGACGATCAAGATTCAGTCGGAAGTGTTTTTACGCGAGGACATCAACAAGATCATCAAGGCGCTGCTGTTGGCTGCGGATGTGCTGCCAGCCGGGGCGTACAAGGACGGGTACGCCCGCGGTCTACAGGTCGTTTGGCAGGCTATCTGTGCTGATGCTAATGATGCGCCCGCACAGGTGGCCACCACATCCCCCCAGGGCCTGACGGGCTGGGAGGGCGTGGACAGTAACGTCTTCGCCGCCTGTATGGGGTTCTGACCATGATGATTCCAATTGTCGTCAACTTCAGACGGGACGGCACTTTTGTCATGGCCACAGGTGACCGCGATCCTGACCAGTGCGATCACGATGGCGAGTGCTGGTCGAGCGATCTAGTCGTCCGCTGCTCACAATGCGGTGTCCGTTTGTTTGCGCCGCCCCACGTGCTGGCATACAAATCAAGCCTCGTGGTGGAAGAAATGTACCAATTGTGGCAAGCCGCGGGATGGCCTTGCCTGTTTGTGTCCTGGTTCGGGCGACTGTGGGTCGGCGATGGCTGGCACTTGGTGCAGCATCCATTGTTCGACCACATCGACGGACTGCCAGTGCGGCACGATAAGCTGGCTGCGTTTAAACGCAGCCAGCTGGCGGAGAAATGACATGGCCAAGATGATCGTGATCGTGCTACTGCTGATAACAACACTTACCGGCTGTGCCGGCGTCGTAATGGGAGACGAATGGCAGGCCGCACACGCCGACGGCGAGGCGGCACGCGCGGCCGCCGAGTGGGCACGCACACAGCAAGCCCAGGCCGAGGCAGCTGCGGCCACGCGCGAGGCGGCGACGCGCGAGCAGGCGCGCACGATCACGATCATCCTGGCGTCGGTCATCGGCTTGGGTGTCCTGGCCGGCATGGGCGCCGCATTTGTCCATTGGTCCTTCATGCGGTCTAGGCTGGTCTTTGCCGATAAGGCGGGCCTGTACCCCGTCGTGGTCGGCACCATGCCGGCCACCAATCTCAACGAGCCGGGGGCGCAACACGCTCGGATCGCTCCCGGCCGCGCACCGTACCAGGTGCTGCCAGCGCCGGAGATTGACCCGGTTGAGCTGCTACCTGAACCGATCGTGATAGACGCCAAGCGCATGGAGCATATCGAGAGATTGCTTCTGACTGCGCCGGCGGGGAGTACACAGGATGTCATCGATTGACCCGAAAGCTGAGACTGTGCGTGTCGCTGGTCTGGTCGTCAAAGCCCTGACTGATCTGGGCAATGCTTACCGCCGTGATGATGGCGGTTGGCAGACGATCAGGTTTCACACTACCGGTTACGGGGAGATGACCGGCGGTGGCTTCGTGGCCGTGCTGGAGGTGGACACCCAACGCCTGCCCCGCCGCGTCACCGCGCGGGACCTGGTCAAGCCGGAGACGCTGCACCATCTGTCAACGGTCTGTGGTCACCCGGTGCGCTGTCTCAACAGCGTAGGCGTGACCTACGTGGTAGGACTCACCCCGCCACCGGCAGCGCCCCGCCTGCCCAGCCGGGTCCCGTTGGAGCTGGACCGCCGGCCCGCGGGTGATCTGCTGGTCCCGCTGGGTGTGGGACGGGACGGCGCCGTCTGGGTCGAGCTGCGCGACCTGGGCCACACGCTGGTCACCGGCACCAGCGGTAGCGGCAAGTCGAGCTGGATACACGCCGCCCTGGTCGGCCTGCTATCTGCCACCGACCGCACCCGGCTCCAGGTCGCGTTGATCGATCCCAAGCGCAGCGAGTTCGCCGCCTGGGCTGGCGTGCCCCAACTGTACGGCGGAATCGCCACGGACGAGACAGCGGCTGCTCGGCTCCTCGACATGCTGGTCGGGGAAATGGAGCGGCGCGGTGATCTGCTGGCAAGTAGTTTGGCCAGGGACCTGGCCGGCTACAACAAGCATCACCCAGCGGCGCCGCTGCCCTACCTGTTGATCGTGGTCGATGAGGTCCTCGACCTACTGCTGTCCGGCAACAAGAAATTGGAGCAATCGCTCGTGCGCCTTGCTGCCAAGGGACGATCCGCCGGCGTGATGCTGTGGATAGCCACCCAGCACGCACGCTATGACATGCTGCCACGCCAGGTGGCGCTCAACCTCAGCAGCCGCCTGGTCTTCCGTGTCCAGGACGCCAGCGCCGCCAACCTGGCCGGCTGCCCCGGCGCCGAAGCCATCCCCCGCGCCCGGCCCGGTCGCATGCTGGCCAAGCTCGACGGCCCGCCGGTGTCGGTGCAGGGCTACTACGTGGACGATCGCATGCTGCATCAGATCGTCCAGCAGCTGGGGGCCAAACCGCCGGCCGCCAAGCCGGACCTCGACGAACTGGAGTTGCGCATGGTCCGCTACGCGGTCGACACCCTCGACGGCAGGTTTGTCATCAATGCGCTGGTCACCCAGTTTGGCGGTGAGGCGACGCACCACCGCATCCGCACGATTGCGGATCGGTTGGTGCGCCGGGGGCTGTTGGTCGAACCGGAAGGTCCCAACCTGGGCCGCAAGGTCACGGCGGAACTGGCAGCCATGACCGGGGGGAAGTGATGGCACCGACTAGACCTATCCTGAGATACCACGGCGGAAAGTGGCGCCTGGCGCCCTGGGTCATTTCGCACTTCCCGCAGCACAGGGTTTATGTTGAACCGTTTGGCGGGGCGGCCAGCGTACTGCTGCGCAAACCCAGATCCTACGCGGAGGTGTACAACGACCTGGATGGCGAGGTCGTTAATCTGTTCCGCGTGCTGCGCAACCCGGCGCAAGCGCGTGAGTTGGTGCGCCAGGTGAAGCTGACGCCGTATGCTCGTGCTGAATTCGACGAAAGCTACATCGTAGCCGATGACCCAATCGAGCAGGCACGCAGAACGTTATTTCGCAGCATGGCGGGGTTTTCCACGTCCGGCGCGTCAGGCCAATGGAAAACAGGATTCCGCGGAAACGTGACGCGGCCAGGTACTACGCCGGCCCATGACTGGCAGCATTTCCCGGAGGCGCTAGAAATGGTTATTGAGCGTCTACGCGGCGTTGTCATCGAAAACGAAGATGCGTTGGCGGTCATCGGGCGTTACGACGGACCGCAAACGCTGTTGTACATTGATCCTCCATACCCGATGTCCACCAGGTCGGATCGCTGGAGTCGGAGCGCATACAAGCATGAGATGACCGACGGCGAACACCGGCGATTGGCGGATGTTTTACACGCCTGTCGCGGGGCGGTAATTGTGAGCGGGTACGCGTGCGAGTTGTACGACTGCGAGCTGTATCCGACCTGGTGGAGGATCGTGCACGATGCACACGCGGATGGCGCACGCGACCGGGTAGAGGTGCTGTGGATGAATCATCGCAACAATGACATGCCGCTGTTTGCATAGCCGCACACTCAGCGCACACGGGAGTGTGTATTGAACCGGTGTGCGGTCGTGTGCGGCCTGGTATGCGGGCCGTATGCGGCGTGTGTGTTGTGTGCGATTATTCGCACTCAGGGCGAAAAACGCCTACCCTTGTTGGTCAAAGGGCACTATGATTATGATAACGAAGGTTGACAAAGCTACAGAAGCGCCGTATCTCAGGCAGATGCGCAAGTGTGTCGAGTTGTCAGAGACAGACCCGCGCGCAGCATACCACAGAGCCAACGAGATTTTGGCGTTGTTGCTCAGCGAGCACGGCTACAACGCCACGCTCACGGCATACATGGTGGTCAAGGTGCGAAACGAATCAGCATAGAACCAATAAGTTCGCTTATCAGCACAGGCGGGGGAAACCCCGCCTGTGCTCGTTATTGTCAATGTTTCTCACGGAATGTTTCACGGAAGTTGAAATATCCAGTAAAAAAAGTGCGAAATAAGGGCATTTTGGGGGTTGACAATCCTGATATTCCCCGTTATCAGTTCTATCGCCACCGCCAGTCCAGCCAGGCTTCACCGACCGGCGTCAGTCTACCCGCCCGGTCGGTGAGATTGGCTCCCCGCCACGCGTAATAATACGACGAAAACCACGCCACTGACTCTACCGCCGGGAATCCCCTCAGCATCCTCATGTACGTGTCCATCGTCGTGATGTACTCGTCTGCGGTCGCATCGTTGGACAGCAAACAACACTCACTGACGATGATCCTCTCAGGTAGTCCACGTTCCCGCAGCCACTTCACGTGCCGCTCAACCTGGCGCCTGTTGTCCTCCACCCAGCCGAAATCAAACGGCATGCTTGCCGTAAACCCGTCGTTGGCATACACGTGGATGTGCAGGCGATCCACCGGCCATTCCCCGTAGCGACTGACGTAAGATTCGTAGATGCGGTTGACAAACCCCAGGTGTGTCGAGAGCGTCCCACAGCACCAGATCTCACCATCCCATCTGGCATTGTAGTAGGCGATGACGTCTGCCGCGTACTCCGGTGTCCAGTCGGACTGATTCCCCCACTCGGGCTCGTTGCCGATCATGAGCACCGGCTCGTTCATGTTGCGGCAACGAGACACCTCCTCCGCGGTCCAGGGATCGATCCCGGTGTAGACCATGGGCACGTTGCCGTTGGCGCAGATCGGTGACCAGTCGTAATGCCACATGCCGCGGTTGCGCAGCGTGTGCGGTACGTTGGGCTGGCGTGGTTCGCCGTAGCCAATACGCTGCACCTGGACACGCAGCGGCTGCGGGGTCGGCGCTGGGACGCAGCCAGCCAGCAGTATTGCAGCCAGCACCAGAGCGAAACGGCTATTCCATGAAAAATTTGTTGCCATCGTGATACCCTCGCGCCGGTGACGTCCACTCGATCACCGTATCACTGATGATCGTCCCGTCCCCCGTGCTTACTCCCGTCGCCGCCATGCCCGCAGGCTCTACGGCCTGTACCCGGTACTTGGTAAACTCCTGGTCCTCGTAGAAGAACCAGTAGCCGCTTGCATGGCTGCTAAATGTGCGCTTGCGCCACCAGTCGCTCGGCGCCGTGCGCAGCACCCACAGCTCCAACTGCACTCCACCCAGCGGCGTACTCGTGTCCCCATCTGGCCCACGGTAGCAGTGTCCGATGAAGCGCCACGGCTCCGCGCCCGGCGGCACTACCGGCGCCGCAATCTGCACCATCGTCAGGCACGACCGCACCACCGACGAAAACCCGGGGATCGTCAGGCTCCAGCTGACGCCGCACGCCGCATCGTGGGACGAGTCCGTTTTGATAGTGTCATTCAGCGCGCCTTGCGCTTTGATCGCGCCCCAGATGTCGCTGGCAGTGCCCTCGAAGTAGTTCCCCTCGACCAGTGGCACGATCCAGATCGCATTGCCCACCGGATCGTTGTTGGCATTCTCGGCCACCCCCACGATACCCCCGGCCCGCTTCGCACCATAGCCGTTGTTAGAGCCATGCAGATACGCGTCCAGCGCACGATACAGTATGATGCTGTAAGTGGTCGCCGACTTGTTCTCGACACAGATGTCGGTGCGCCAGCAGTTCTGTCCATGCTGATACGTGTCTGTCTGCGTCACCACCAGGTCAGCCCCCAGGATCGTCACACGGGTGACAACCCGCGAGACCCCAGCTGCCGTGTGCACCTCGCTTTGTGTGTCCTGCGACCATACCGTATAGCTGCCGGTCATGACACCCGTTCCCGTTGCGGAGTGCTCGTCAAAATCCGGCGCATACAACACGTCGTTATTGAGATCGGCCAAAAACGTGCCGATGTCTCCCAACACTGCATCAGACGGATACACCTGGAAGGTCGAGTCGGCTGTGTGCCGTATCTGGGCTGACAGCTCTACACCGATGTTGATGTCTTTCAGCGGGCCGACATCGGCGCCGATATTTTGGTAAACTGGTAGTGTCACCTATACCTCCTGGCAGCGCAGCCGCACGCTGAGATTGGCCATCGCCGAGCTGCCTGCTGTATCCACGTTGAAACGCAAGAACATCCCGGGCAGCAGCAGGGTTGTGGCGTACACGCCGTCGGTCACTCTGGTTTTCGATGCGCCGACAGTTGGCTTGATCGAATACAGCTCCTCCCAGGTAGCCATATCATCCTGGCTGTACTGCACGTTGATCGTCGCCGTGGACCCCGGCGCTGTTCCCACTCCACCCGACAGGTCAAGCACCTGCAGGCGGTCACGCACCTCGTACACCCCGCCCTGTTGGTTGCCAGACGATACCGTCCCGCTAACCTTCCAGTCGAACACCACCCCAGGCCGCAGCGGCCGTGTCTCTGGCGCCAGCAGTTTCCACCCACCCGCCGCCCCCAGCGGCACCTGCGCCCCCATCGCAGCGTTGATCCGTGTCGCAAACGTCATCGGCACCTGGTTAACCCCCAGGGTCACTTTGAGTGCGGATGGGCTGTCGGTCTCCTGTTGGATCTGCACCGACAGCACGCGCAACTCCTGCGTGCCGCCGCGTGCGGTGATAACGGTGATGATGTCCCCCAAGTAGTAGTCGTACAGCGGCATGGGGCTATTGACCACTTCCAGGTCGTAGGAGTCAACCGGCTGGCGATATCGCTCCAGAAACACCGTGTTGGCAGCCAGCACCTGCTGCTCGTCGATCGCGTTGCGCACCTGCAAGTATGCCTGGCGTCGGTCAGTCGTCCACGAGAAGTCAGCAGTCTCTACCAGGTTGGTCTGCCCGGCTCCCAGCACCACCGTGGCCAGGTCACCACTCTCACGCTTCCGGGTCATCGCCCGAATGTGTTTGCCCTGCTGCAGGATGATGTTCCCCGTCACGTCATCGCCAGCGCTGATATACGCATCCATTGTGCGGTAGTACGCCGAAAATCGTATGTCGTACCCGCGCCCGACCAGGGCATTCACGACGTCGAGCATGTTCTGCCCGGCTCGAAATTCCAGATATACGTCCTCCGGCCAGGTTGCATTCTCTGAATCCACGCCCGCCGTAAACGAGAACGTGAACGGCAAATCCACGTTGGACGATAACAACCCGAAGAACCCCACGCCAAACGACGGTGCACACACCAGCGGCGCGTCGGTCGCGTCCGGGTCGGTCAGTGCTGGCCAGGCGTGCGGATAGAGCACCGCCTTGCGCAGCAACCCCAATAGCCCCTGCCCGCTCACTTTGACCATGGCATCTTTGGTCAATGCCACGATCGGGTCCTCGATGGTATCAACTGTGAACTGCCCGATCGGTGTGCCCAGCCAACGCACCTCGATGATGCGCGCCGGCTCGACGCGCGAAAAGTCGGTCGCATACGGGTTGATCTCGAAGGACCCCCCGCCGGCACCGCTTAGCTCCGCCAGATACGCCATCCGCTTGGCGCTATGCAGCGGGCCGACGTATGCGCCGGCCGCCGAAAGTACGTGGAATGTTAGCATGTCTCACACATAGGGTGGGTAGAAGGTGACATAGAGGGTGGGCGTGTTGCTGATCCCATCTGCCGTTACCTGGATTGTATTGCTGCCCTTCTGCAGCAGCAACCAGCGCGCCTGGCCCTGGTCCCACGTGATCGCGCTGATCACGCTGGACCCCGCTTTGGTCGCTGTGAAATTTCCGACGTCGATCTGCAGGCTCTGGCCGGCGCTCACCGTCCCCGTGTACTTGACCCAGGTGCTGCCGATCGCGATCTGGGGATTTGTGATCGACGTCGACGCGCCGCAGGTGATCGTGGCGACGAATTTCTCCGACCGGTACGATCCCGGGTTATTGACCGTCCCGCTGTAGGGTACCGACGAAAACGGCAGCGTGGTCACCTGTTGCGTCGTGTCATACCACAGCGGGTCGGCCAGGAGCAGGTCGACGATCATGTCGGCATGCAGCGGCCCGCGTGGCACCACGTTCAGGTTGACGCATTCAGCCAGTGCGCTCTCCGTGCGCGTGCCCCGTTTGCGCGTCAGCGTCGATTGCCCATCGGCCGCGAATAGCCCTTGCAGGATAGCCAGGTTGGCCGCCAGCACCTCCGCACTGGGTGGCTGGCGAGAAACTTCGCCGGTCACCACCAGCGCGAGAGTCAACTCGCGCTGGTCGAAATACTTGTCCACATGCGTCTGTCCCGTGATGCCTGGCAGCGCAATATTCTCGCCCCGTCGCTGCAAACCCTCACTGGGGCTGAGTAGCCGCACGTTCCAGCTGCGCCCGTTGTGCAGGCTGATCCCGCCAAACGTGTAGTATCCGGTGGCCAGCGTCATGTTGCTCTCATCCCCTAATTGCTCTTATCGGCACAGCCAACTCCCTCACTCCAACACCCCCAGCTGGCTCAGCATCAGCAGCTCACGCCGCAGGCTGCGCTCCGCTGCCTGGCTCTTCGGATTGTGAATCGTGACGTTGATCGTCTGCCCACCGCGCGCCCCCGTGACTCCCGCCGGCGCAAGTGCCAACCGCCCACCCGCCGGCATCGCTGCCGTCAGCCTGCGGACCAGTGTATCCCCTGCCTTGTCGAGGCCGGAGAACATATACCCTTCCCAGTCGGGAGCCTGGCGCAGCGGCCCGGCTTTCGCGGGACTGTGCGGGAATAAATTTGCCACGCCCTGCAGGGCCGCTTCCAGATACGACATGCCGCTGGTTATACCGTCCGCAAGCTCATGAATCCAGTTCACACCGGCGTTGTACGCTGTCACAGCCAGGCTGGAGAGATCCACCTGGCCAATGGCTGCCAACATCAGCATTGCCTGCTGAATTGCCTGCATCGCTGGTACTGCCACTTCCACGATGAATCGGGCATCTTCCAGCACGTCCTCAGTGAACACGTCCCGGAGATGCCCGATCTTGCGCAGCACGTTCCAGATATGTGAGATCACGGTGTCGAGCTTATCAAACACGCCGGTGGACACATCAAACGCTGCTACAGCTCTGAATGTGCGCACCACCGTATCCAGGAGAGCCAATGGTTCGCGTACTGCCTCGGCAAATTCTCTGGCCGCAGTGAGCAGCGATGAATCGACACGCCCCGCAGCTTCGCCAAGCTTCTGTGCCAGAGTCTCTACGAATTGTACGAGTATATCGAGCTTACCCAGAATGGTGCCGCTATATGTGAATTCAGACAGGGTCTTGAAAAGCGACAGGGCATCTCGTACCAAACCAAGAGGGGCCGTGATCTTCTCGGCAAACTCCTTCGCAGCGTCTACGAGTTCTTGGTCGACTGTCTGAGCCACGCGACCGATCTCTTTCGCCACATACTCGATAAACTCACCAAGGCGATTGATCCCCGCCGACACACCAAAGAAACCCAGGGGCATGTTCTTCAAGGCCACGATGGCGTCAACCCCACCCTTTACGATACCAACCACTGGGGCAGCCTTTTCAGCGAATTCCTTCGCCGCGTCCATCAGTTTACCAGGAATACGACTCGCTACGTCTGCAATTGTGTTGGCGAGCACTTCGATGAATCCGCCAAGCGCGCCAACCCCAGCATTGATTACTCCAATTTCCGGCACCTTCAATGACCCTAATGCTGCGATTGCGTCGACGCCGCCTGACACGACACCTATTACTGGCTCGATCTTCTCAGCAACACTTTTTGCCACAACCAACAGCTTGTCACCTATCCGGCTGGCCACGTCGGCCAGTGTGGATGCAAGTAGCTCTATCAGATTCCCCAACTGTGCAATGCCTGCATTTACCACGCCCGGTTCAGGAATCACCAAGCCGGTTAGTGATTCAAGCGCGTCAACCCCGCTTTGGACAATGCCAAGGATCGGCCCAACTCGTTCGGCAAACCGTTTCGCTGCTCCAGTCAACGGCCCCCCTGCGCGACCCGCCACGTCTGCCAGAGCATTGACAAGCTGTTCAATCAAGGCCGCGATCATACCGACACCAAGCGATGAACCCTTGGTAGCGATTCCGATGCTTTGTATGGCGATAACCGTGTCTACCGCTGTCTTGTACGTCGTCAGCACAGGGCCAGCCGCTTCGGCGAAAGCCCTGGCTGCTGCCACGCCCTGCGTCCCAAGATAGCCAGCCACCCGGCGCATCTGGTCAACCATGCCTACGATCCGATCAGCGATGTAAGCAACCTGACGGTGCACGTCGACCAACTTGATGGTCTGAATCGCATTGATCGTATCGACTGCACTGAGCATCGTCGTCAGCACGGGGCCAGCCGCTTCGGCGAATGCCCTGGCTGCCGCTACACCCTGCGTCCCGAGATAGCCAGCGACCCGGCGCATCTGGTCAACCATGCCTACGATCCGATCAGCGATGTAAGCAACCTGACGGTGCACGTCGACCAACTTGATGGTCTGAATCGCATTGATCGTATCGACTGCACTGAGCATCGTCGTCAGCACGGGGCCAGCCGCTTCGGCGAATGCCCTGGCTGCCGCTACACCCTGCGTCCCGAGATAGCCAGCGACCCGGCGCATCTGGTCAACCATGCCTACGATCCGATCAGCGATGTAAGCAACCTGACGGTGCACGTCGACCAACTTGATGGTCTGAATCGCATTGATCGTATCGACTGCGCTGAGCATCGTCGTCAGCACAGGCCCCGCCGCTTCGGCAAACACGCGCACTGCGGTCAATGCCTGTATAGTCAAGGGGGCAATTCGCTGGGACATGAGCTGCACAATTCTGGAGATAAGGTCTACCAGCCGGTACAGCGTCCCCTCCACGAGTGTGGTAATCCGCAGATTTCCTATTGCTTCGATGAGTGTCACACCTGCGGAGAGGGTCTCCAGCAATTCCAATGCCGCGGCCGCAAACGCGTCAGCTTGCGCCTTCACATTTATGCTGGCATGGGTTATCCACGATATGGCTTCGTGCATAGCTTGGATAACGCTGGATACAAAGCGTATGAGTGGCTGCACAAACGCTGCCCCGTTGGCCGGCACTTGGATGCTCCCAATGTCAGCTAAGAGGTTAATAGTCTCTTGCAAGGTCTTCAGCATTTCTTGTGCAGCAGCGGCGAATGCATCTGCCTGTGCTTTCACACCAATGGTCATCCACCTGGTAGCCACATCAAACGCTCGCACCAGGTCAGAGATGAACGCGATCAGACTCGATATGAATCCACTTGCGCCAGGCACCGAACCCAGCATCACCATCGCGCTTGCGGCATCGGACATTGCTGACACCATGCTGGTTACAATGTCAACCAGTACAGTCAGCGCTCCTGGCGCTGCCTCTTGCGCGCCCAGGGCAATGCCTTCGATCAACGGATGTCCGATCTGGTCGGCCATGACGCGGGACGGAGACGTAATTCCCAACAAGCGCTTCAGCCACGCCACCAACCCTTCCAGCAGCCCCCCGATAGTGCTGGTCAGTTCTTCCCACTTTTCACGTACCCCGTCGATCATCCCCTGAATAAGCTGATGGGCGACATCTTTGAGGCTAAAGTTGCGGATCTTGTCCGCAATGTCCTCCAGAAAATCCCCCACGCTGCTGATGATCTCCGACGCCTTTTCGATGATACCTGCGATCACCGATGCGAAGGCGTTGAGCGTGTCTGACTTGAACGACTTTTCGCGAATGCGGCTTGCCACGTCTCCCAGCCAAGTGCCGACATTGTTCAACGCCTCACCTGTCTTCTCGTAGATGCCAGGCAGAATCGTGTGGAACGCATTCAGCGCAGCCGCTTTCAGGTCGAAATTACGGATGCGGTCAGCAGTATTCGACAGCCAGGTGCCAACGTCTGTCAGCGCCTGGCCGGCTTTCTCCGCGATCGCTGGTAGCGTCGTGCCAAACCATGTCTTGGCATCTTCCACCAATGACGAATTGGCAATGCTGGTGCCAACATTCAACAGCCATGTGCCGACGTCTGTCAGCGCCTGGCCAGCCTTTTCCGCGATGCCAGGGAGTGTTGTGCCGAAGAACGTGGCGGCCGCCGCCTGCAGGTCGAAGTTTTCAATAGCTGACATGGTATTGTCTAGCCAGCCCAATACCGCACTGGCGGCATTACTGATTCCTGTCTGGATACCTGTCACCACGCCAGCAAATAGTTGCGATGCAGCAGCGCCCAGGTCGAAGCTCGTGATCGACGACCACATGCTTTGCAGCCAGTTCGTGATGGCGGTCTTGATTTCCTCAACCTTGGTTGTCACTGCGGTCGATATCTGATTCCACAAGTTCGCCAGCCAGGCCTTGATCTCGTCCCAGTGCTGAACTACCAGGACTCCAACTGCAATGATGCCCCCAATCGCCAAGACCACTAACCCGATCGGCGACAGCACCGCCCCCAATACACCGATCAGCGCGCCAACGCCGGTAACGATTGGCCCCAGGATCATCAGCAACGGGCCGATCGCAGCCACCAATCCGATCACGCCCAGGATGATCCCCTGGGTCTGTGGATCCAACGCCGTGAACTGATCGACCAGGCCGGTGACCCAGGTTACGAACTGCTGGACATATGGCACGATTGCCAGCACCGCTGGCGCCAACGCCGTCCCCAGGTCCTGTGTCATCGTCTGCAGATTGATGCTTGCTTGTTGCATGGCAAAGCCGGCCGCATTGACGCCCTGTGTCTGCAGATCGAATGCCGTCTGAGCAGTGCCCGCAGCGCTGCCCATCGCGGTCAATTTCTCTTTGTACGTCTCTGCCTGCGGTCCGGCCAGCGCCAGCGCCAGGGTCTGTCCTTCAATACTGCCCATGTAGGACTGTAGCGGTGTTCCACTCGCGTTCGCTGCATTGACGATCGCCTGGATCGATCCCTGCAGCCCCAACTGCTCGATCATCGCCTGGCCAGACTTGAACCCCATGCTCTCGATAAGGGTCCCCATGGTCTCCGTGGGTGCCATGAGCGACTGCAAAGCGCCCCGCAGCTGCGTCGACACCTCGGCGGCGCCGCCCGTCACGCCCGTGGCTGTGGCCATCACGGCGAACAGCTCTTCCTGCGCCACGCCCAGGTTGGCCGCAATCGGCACCACCCGCCCCATCGACGCCGCCAGCTCGGGGAACGTCGTCTGGCCGAGCTGCACCGTCCGCAGGGCCAGGTCGGCAACCTTCTGCGTAGCCTCGATCGTCGTGTCCCCGTACCCCTTCGTCACGGCGCTGGTTAAGTCGATTGCCTCTTTGGTGCTGGCCAGCCCCGCCGCCGCCGCCATTGCATTGACACGCAGCATGTCCAGCGACTCAGCCGAATATCCTGTCGCACTGATCTGCTGATACAGACCCTGCGTCATGTCCCCAGTCGCTTGACCCATGTCGATCGCCAGCTGCTGGACATCGTCCGACATCGCCGCAATGTCATCGGCCGCCTCCGGCACCAGGCTGGTGACGTTGGCCATCCCCTGGTTGAACTGGTTACCCATGGCCACGGCCGCCACGCCCATGCCAACGATCGGCAGCGTTACGCGCGTCGTCAGGCTCGACCCCACCGCGCTAATCGACTCCCCCGCGCGGCGCACCGTCTCCGATGCATTATCGATCGAACTGCGGAAACCGCTGGCGTCCCCAATCAGCTTGACGACCAGCGTCGCCAGTGTGCTCATCCTAGCACCGTCCTCCACCACCAACCAGCCACACCCAACGCCGCTGGCGTCATCTCCGCTGGCGTCGTCCACTGTTCGCTGCCGCGTCGGGTCGTCTCGGGCTTTTTGCTGGTGTTGCCCGAGTGGATCGTGGCCATGTAGAATCGCTCGTCTACCAGGTTGAGGATCTCCGCCGATCGCCCGGCAATGAACTGGTTGTCTTCACCCACATTGATGTCCTGGAACTGGCCTTGCTGCCAATAGCTGTAGCGGAACATCATCGTCCCGCCGCACAAGTAGCTACTGCTCAGCTGGTTGGGCAGGTAGGAATAGTGCCACATCACCCCCGTGTCGAGGTCCCAGTAATACTGCCGGTCGGTGCCACATATTCCCGCCGGCGAGACCTGCAGGCTTGTCACCTGGTAACGTAGTCGCCAGGGTGCATGCCAGTCATCGTCTGCCCAGCAGGCCAGGACCTTGCCCCAGGCCAGCGACACCCCCAGGTTCCACTTCGCCCCGATCGTCCAGCGGCGTCCGGTCAGGTCCACGTGCCGGATGCGCGGATCGACCCGGCACAAGTCATCGACCTGGTCGTCGCCGTCGTCCAGCACGATCAGCTCACGATCTGGCCAGTCCTGCTGCAGCCAACAGCCTATCGACAGCTCCACCCAGGGTCGCCGGTTGTAGGTGGGCATCAGGCAGGACACAACCTCAGCCATCCGCCCGCTCCCGCAGGTCCACGCCGCCAAACGCTGTGTTCAGCATTTCGATCATGGCCACCATGTCATCCGTACTTTTCTCTCCCGGCTCATCGTCGTCATCGTCCCGTAGCCAGGGCAAGAAGTCCAGCGCCTCCACCGGTTCGCCCTTCTCTGGGTCCTGGTGGAGATTGATCGTAACCGCAATCAACGTCGCCAGGAGCAACTCCAGTCGCTCGTTGGGCAGCAGTTCGATGTGGCGCAGCGCCACGTACTCGCTCAGCTCGTGGGATGAGACCTCATCCAGCAGCTCGTCGACGGTACGGCCCAGGGCCATGGCCAGGCGCATATACCCCCTGCGCGCTGGCCGGCCCTTTAGTTTTTTGCCAGTTCGTCGATGTCCTGGTCAGTCAGCCCCGACAGCCGCCGCGCGGCGCTGAACACGCGGTCCAGCGCCGCTGCGCTCAGCTCGCCTACCAGGTCCACGTCCGAGGGGTAGAACAGGGGCTGGCCAGCCTCATCGACGGCGCAGGCCACAATCAGCCTGGCGCGGAAGTTGGTCCAGTTGATTTCGCCCTTTTTCTTGCCCTGGAACGAGGCCTCCCACTCGTCGCGCTCCCGGCCTGTGAGCTCTTTGATGATGATGTCACCACCCCACTCCGGCACAGGGACTGTCTCCGTGCGCATCTCGCGATGCGCCACAACCTGATCACGCTTGAGGATCGCCATGCATCACCTATGCCAGCGTCGGTGAACCGGAGATTTCGAGCGTGCAAGAGCCAACTTGCGCGCCCTTCACCTTCAGGTCTGGCTCGAACTTCGTGATGTATGCCGGGATAGTCCACGTCAGCGTCGACGCGGCGGGAACCACGAGCTGGAAATTGCGCAGCTGCCGGCCAATCATATCCTTGAGCAGGCCCGCGCTGTAGCTCTGTGTGGCATGACCAGGCAGCCAGTTGAAATCAAAGGTGATCTCGCCAGCTTCCAGGATCGTGCCAATGACCTCTTTCCATCCACCGGTGGAGCTGTGGCTGGTGACCTCTTCGGTGTTCAGCTTCAGCCCTGGCCCCTTGATGTCTTTGACCTCAGCAATGGTGGTAAACGTCTCCGAACTGGCGCCATCACCCAACTTGAGGTAGGTGCCAAACGAACTCTTTGCCGCAGTAGCCATCTATCTTTCCTCCAAACTGTTTTGTTTGCGCCCATCGCCGCTATGGCAGCTGGACGATGCCGAACTTCACCGCTGCGTTGCTGGCCGCAATGTAGATCTTCCCATCCGTTTGCTGCCAGCCCGCGATCGCCAGCGGGCCGACAATCTTGTACGCCCCGGCCGCGATCGTCTCTGTGGTGATGTCCTTGGTGCGCCCGTAGGCGTCCGCCACCGACGTCACCGTGAACGTGTAGTCACTCCCGCCCGTGTTGTGGATCACGAGCAAGTCGTTCCCCGATGCCACGAACTGGTTCATGTTGGCCACGTCCGCGGCGGTCATGGTCAGCGTCACCCCGGCGTGGTTGTACGCCCCGACGGCGGTAGACTTGGTCAGCGTTGTTCTTGCCATGTGTCCCCCTATACCGGATTGCCGAACCGATCGGCCCGCAGCACGGTCGGCGCCGGCGCTGCGGGTGGCGGGGGCGCGTGCACGGTCAGGTAGTGTTCCGTTATCGCCTCCTCGCCATCCAACGTGTCCCACGGGCACAGGGCACACTGCCACTGCACAAATTCTCCCCATGCCCCCACCGTCCATAGCACCGGCTCGGCGGCCGCCGGCGCCGGCACCACAGCCGTCTCGTACCCCGCCAACGCCGTTACCTCCGGCTCCTGTTTCTTCACACGCACCTCCTAGTTCTGGATGATTACATCCATGCGCCGGATGTAATACCCCATCTCGCCCGACTCGAACGCAATGCTGTCGAGCACATTCTCGACAAACGCCACATACTCAAGGCTGTCGACCGTAAACCGCACACCGCACAGCACCGCATACAGCGCCGTATAAACCGCCACGATATCCGCGTACGTCCGGCCCGTGATCGTCAGCTGGAAGCGTGGCGTCTTGAACCCATCGCCGCTGTGGGTGTATTCCACCGGCCCGCTGATCTGCTGGTAACTGACCGCCGGCAGCGTCGTACCCTGCGCATTCTCCACCGGGTTGAAGCGATGCCCGATCAGCGCAGTAATCGCCGTCTGTGCCAGGATATAGCTGGTCAGTGCACGCTCGACACTCATCCCGCCCTCACCCGCTCGATCTCCACCCGCAGCACCGCACCCATGGCGTCCTGCTGTTCGCCGTGCGTCTCATCGTGCGCCGGTCGCAGGAACGGCCGTGCCGCGTGCCCTCGGTGCTGCACCATCGCCGTCCGCACCCAGCCCTCGTCGCCTTCGAAGGACAGCGGCGTGCCGCGTATCTCATGCGCATTGACGCCTTGCTCCAGGAACTGGTAATACCAGTGCTCCTTGTCCGGGCCAATGTTGACCGTCGCCGCGCTGGCCGTTACCCGCTCCGCTTCGACGCCGATGTGCGGCCCCGGCGCCATACCGTTGGCCACCTGCGCCACCACCTCACCGCCCGCCAACGTCGCCACCTTCAGCACCTTCTTGACGTTGGCGTCGATTTCTTGCAGTGCCCGGGCCAGCTCGTCGCCACCTTCCAGCTTGACAGTGATGCGGTCAGGCATTGGGCATCTCCCGGCACATACAGTGTATCTCCCGCCGGCGCTCGTCGACGTTGATCACCGTGTTGATGGCCAGGTGCCGCGTGCCAAACACGAAGCGCATGGTTGGCGCCACACCAGGGTAATACCGGATACGCACGCGGTGCGAGATCTCCGCCTGCACCTGCTCAGCGTCGAAGAACTCCCGCCCGCGCAGCGGCTCTACCGCCGCATACAGCTCCACCACGTCCGTCCAGGTCTCGACCATCTCGCCGTACTGGTTGGGCACTGCAGTGACCTGCTGCAGCGTCACCCGCTGTCGCAGCCGCCCGGCCTGCACCCTACACCTCCCGCCGCCACGGCCCGAGGAGGGCCATGACCGTGAACTCCAACGACTTGGGCATCGCGCCAGTCACCACGATCGGCTCCCGATTCTCGTACTGGTGCCCCACCAGCAGCAGGATCGCCTGGCGCAGCTCGTGCGGCACACTGGCCCCCGATGCCCCATACCCCGCCACGAAATTGACCTGGAACCCATTCACCTCGCGCAGCGTGGCGGATGGCCAGCTGGCCGTCGCCTTCAGCCGGATGCGCCCGGGTTCACTCACCGTGTCCACCACGTAATCCGACGCACTGATCGTGTGCGACACCCCGTCGCTGTCTACGTACACCACCGCCGTCACCGACTGCAGCGGATACGGCGTCAGCTCCAACGTGTCCGAGTCAGGGAATGTATCCGCCGTGTACGTGCAGGCCTTCGTCAGCATCTGCAACATCGGCCGGCAAATGCGCTCGATGTAGCTCCGCGCCGCACTGATGTAGAACTCGATCAGCGCATCGTCGTCATCGATGTCTACCCGCAGCGCCCGCTTGGCCTCCGTCAGTGATACCGGCTCCGTCGTTGTGACTGGCGTCCCAGTCCCTGATCCCGATCCCATCAGGATACCACCTCCGTATCGGGATTACTGAACGTCCATCCCGCCAGTTTGCGCCAGAAGTAGTACGTCCCGGCGTCGAGATAAAACACCACCTGCCCGAATGCATCCGTCACGCCCCTGGCCACCACATTCGTACCCGCCTCATCCGTCGTCGCCCACACATCCACGCCCGGGATTGGCACCCCGTCCAAAGAGCTTGTCAAGCTGTAGGTGAGCGGAACGGCACCAGACCCCGCTCCCCATGAGTCGGCGTCATAGGGGTCCCATGGCACGATGCAGTATCGATCATCGGATGGATCGGCGCCGGCAGCCTCCGAATGCACCAGGAAATCGCCCAGCGTGTTTCGGTCAGTGGCATTGCCAGCCAGCTTGTACCAGCCATTCCCAATCTCGGTCACGGCTCCTACGGGCGATCCGAACGCAGCCCCATTTTTGGAGATGGTCACGGTTGGCGTCAGGCCGGCTTTGCCTGTCACATGGTCTTCAGAATCGACCATGAGAAACGTGATTGGGTAACTGGTCGATGACTGTTTGCGCAGCTTCATTCATTCACCCCGCGACTCCCTACCCGCATCGCATCCGGTATGCGACGCCGGTAGACCTCGACTAGACCGGTCACCAGCAGCTCAACCAGGCTAACCGTGGTAACGGCATCGACGCTTCCTGCCAAGCTGACCAGCCGGGCCAGGTCCGCGGCCGGCGTCACAGTCACCGCCTGAGCCAGCGCGGCAATGGGCATCTGGCGGGCCAGGTCTGCCATGCTGGTGGCTGACGCAGCATCGGCGCTGGCCGCCAACCCCACTACCCGCAGCAGGTCTGCGGTGCCGGTTGTCGTAGTTGCATCGGCACTGCCGGCCAACCCGATCACCCGCAGCAGGTCCGCCGTGCTGGTTATCGTGTTGCCGGCCGCCACGCTGGCAATCGCCACCGCGCGAGCCAGTGCAGCAGTCGATGTGACCCCGTTGGCAGCGATGGCAGCAGCCAGGTTGATTATGTCGGCAACCGTCAGCGTCACGCTACTGGTGACGGTTATGCCATTGGCAGCGGCTGTGTGTGAGATCAGCCGGGCCAGGTCCGCGGCGCTGGTCGCACCTGTGACCGCTGCGACCGCGCTCATGTTGTACGTGGTTCCGTTTTGGGTGTAATACACCTTCAGGCGGATATAGTCCACATACACCGCTTTCGTAACTCTGCTGCTAACATAGTACGCGCCACACTCGCATACTACTCCATTGATTGTCGCACCAGAGGGTACACTAAACCCAAAATTTGTTACGACTGCCTGCACATAGGAACCACTGCTTGAGTAGACGTCACAGTGAACTCCGAATGTTGATGAGTTGATTATCGACGGGGTTAGAGTTGCATTCCAGAGATCACTTGCCCCACCAAACGAATAAAGGGTTTCTGTGGTGCCGAGCTGTGTTGACGTGCCCTTATTGTCACCAATATCCGAACCATCGTACCTCAGCTTAACAGTTGTGAGTCGTGGGTATCCAGTATTAAAAGATGCGGGAGTATAGACTGCATACTGGTTATCATCGGCACTGAGATATTGCGGGTTAGTGAAGCCCGATGTTACTGTGCCGGGATACAGAAATCCAGTATCAGACATAGAACCCCCTACTCTCTGGGGATGTCCAACGAATGTACTCGCCGCCTGGTTTGAGCCAGGGGCGGAGCCGTCTCTGGTTGTCGCTCACTCTACCGGCCAATTCCGCTGAGACCACATCATCTGTCGTGTAATCACAATCATCATAGATCACATCAAACATCCTGTCAGGCATCCACGTCAGCGCATCGGCTATTATCACGCGCACTTTGTCAGTCAGCGTCAACTGCGCCGCAACCAAGTCTAAGACCTCTTGTTCTTTTTCGATGACCGTGATGCTAGTCACCGCGGGATTAACCATCAACGGTTGCAAGATGAACCCCAGGCCAAATCCCAGACTCAGAATATCCCCCCTCGCTCTTTCGACAATCTCCCGGTTAAGTTCCTTTTCGTACATCGAGTCGGACATGACGACATATAGGCGTTCGCAATCAACTAGCAGCATGTCGCCTGTCACAACGTCATTCACCAGCGCAAACCTCCCCCCTCGCCGTGGCGTGAGTAGATTGCGCATCCTGGGCCAGTCTGTCACCTGTAGCAATTGGCGCAGATGGGCGGCCTCCCGTTGGCAACCTGCGCGGTATTGTGTTGCGACATACCGAGTGCAAACATGGTCAGTACGACCACGCCGATCAAAACTATGCGTATCATCGTTCCCTCCTCAGTCCATCGTCACGTCAAAATCCCCGATGGGGAAATTCACTGTGTCATCCGCTGCCACAGCCTGTCCGGAGATGCCATTGTCGTAGAACAGCAGGTTGCCGGCACCGTGCGTGCCGCTATCCACGATAGCGACCGCCACAACCGTTCCCCACGACCCAGATGCCGTAGGAAAGGCCACCGCGTGTGTATTGTCTATTAGCGCGCTCGCCGCCAGGTCCCAAGTCGGAGATGCACCGCCGTTGGGGTTGACCTGCTTGCGGCTATAGTTGTTGGAGTTGGCAACCTCTGTGATCGTCGCCCCGGTCAGACTGTCGCTGATGGTTGCCGTGGTCAGCGCCAGGTAGGTGCTCGGCGACGTGTAGGCCGTGTTGTTGAATGCCAGGTCGAGCAGCTTGTTTGCCAGGTAGTCGCTGATCTCGCCGGCGCTGAACTCGATGTACACCTCGCTCGACGCCACGGACGGCGTGTTTCCACTGACCACAGCCTTGGCGGTCGTGAATGCGCCGTAGGCCAACATGTTGCCGGCCCCGTGTGTGCCACTGTCCACGATGGCCCAGTGCGAGACGGTGCCCCAGGAGCCGGTGGCCTGGTCGTAGGTCACGACCGCATCCTGGGTGACGCGCCGGCTGGCAGCATTGCCCACCGTGATGGCGTTACGGGTGTATCCGCCCGAGTTGGCGCACTCATTCATACTCGCGCCAGTGCCGGCGTCGGTCGGGTCCGCCGTGCACAACGCTAGGTAGAGCGTGGCAGCGGGCGAGTAGGCCGCGTTGTTGAGCACGTGGTCCAGGAGTTCAAGCTCAAGATAGTTCGATAGTGACCCCATTTGTATCCCTCATCCCGAATAACTGTTATCGGCCCAGGCTCTGCCGCTGTCGTGGCGCCACGACAGCGGCTTCGATCACGACGCCCCCGGACCCCTTACGCCGTGCCCTCAGCTGGGCTCACGTGCAGCTCACCCACGTTGCTGCCCACCGGCAGCTCCTCGGCCCCGTACTTGATCGCAACACAGAACGCGATCTTGGCCGTGCTCACGTTCGGCACCGTGATCACTGGCCGCACATACCGCTCAGTGGGCTCAACGATCTCCAGCACCGCAATGCCGTCAGTACTGGGACTGGCCACGGTCGAAAACGCTGTAGCTGTCCCGGCCAGGTCCGCCGCCGTCCCAAAGTTCGACGCCGTATCCTGCTGTGCCTTGACGCTCCACGTCGAAAAATCTTCGCCGCCGGCGGCACCCACAATGAACGCCACGCCACGAAAACCCTTCATGTCCACGCCAGCGCCGGTCAGCGTCTCGTTGTCCGCCGACTTGTAGGTCTGGACTGAAACCGCTGTATCTTTGAGAATGTTGAACATCCCAGTTCTCCTTGTTTGCCGTTTTCAGGTACTGCCCCGACGCCAGTTGGCGCCGGGGCGAACGATCAGGTCGTGGTTGCGTCCAGCATCGCGGCAAACGATTCCGCACGTCGCACCGCGATGTCGACGTCCTGCAGCGTGATGACCCGCACCGTACCGGCCGTGCCGCCCGTGTACGGGTCCACCAGGATGTCCAACCCACCCCACATGCCAAGGATCAGGTCAGCCCAGTTCCCGAAGAAGATCGCCGAACACACGCCTGAACTCGACCCCTTCGTCAGCGTGCTGCTCACCTGGTTGGTCACATGGAACGGATAACCGTTGACCGGCGTGTTCCCGGCATTCGGCTCCCAGATCATGATGTCGCCATAGGTGGCTGTGCGTGGGGTTGATTTGAGCTTTCCACGCACCTTGGCGTTCGACATGTACGCCAGTCGTGCCACATCCGCATTGTCCTGTGCCACCTCAGTCTCCAGCGAGACCATGTTCGCCCATGTCGGCGCGGCGCCATTGTCACCACCCACTACACTGCCGATGCCACTGGTCGCCGCAATCCCGGTTGGCGCGTTCCCAGTACCCGGGCCATGCAGTGCCGAGTAGTCCACGGCCAGCGCCAGCGATGCGGTCAGGTCCGCACGGACAAACGCCTCGACATCGATGCTCGACTGCTTGAGCAGCTTGCGACTGATGTCGGTGAATGCGCCGACGGTCTTGGGCGACAGTGCCACCTGCCCCACCGTCTGCGCACCTTCTGTTGGGCTACCACTCTCCCCCACCCAGTAGGCAGTCGCACCGCCCGTCTGCTTGGGAATCGCCACATCGCCCACCAGCCCGGCCAGCACCGTCGCACCAGCCGCACGGACCATCATGCGGTTCCGCAGCAGCTCGATGAACGACTGCGCCAGCAAATCAGTGCTCACCAGGTACCCACCGGCGCTGGGTGTGCCAACCACCATGTCGCGCTGTTCGGCGACGATGACGTCCTGCGGCACCCAGAACCCCTGGGCGGCCCGATTCATCTTTCGGGCCACGGCCTCACTGGCATCGCGCTCCAGCTGCGCTCCTCGCCAGTCCTGGGTTGCGGCCGCGTTGATCGCCCGCACCAGGCTGTATTTGCGCAGATCTTCGCGGCTCAGCCCGATCGCACCATCGGCCACGATCTGGCGCTCACCCGCGCGCTCCGCCGCATTGTCCAAGTTTTCCAGCCGCTGACCGCGCTCGATCCGTCCATTGACCTGATCGACTTCGGCCATGATCTCGTTGTACCGGGTAGCCTCCTGCTCCGACAGGTCCCGGTTCGCCCCCTCGGCAGTCTCGTTCAGCTTGCGCGCTTCGGCGATCAGCTCGCTTCGGCGCCGCATCAGCTCACGAATGTTCGTTGCCACAATTGGCCTCCAATATTTCAAGTTTTCGCCTTCGTGCCGCCTGACGCGCCCGCGTCACCAGCTCCAGGCTGCCACCGGAAGCGCCGGCCTGCGCCCGCATCGCCGCCGCTCTGTCACGCACACTCGTCGAGGTGGTCGGATACGCCGGGAATGTGACCGGAGATACTTCGATCAACCGCCCGCGCTTCACCCGTCGAATCACCTCACGCTCCGTGAGAATCCACTCATCCTCGTCGACATAGAATCCAAACGACGATCCCGTCACGTCGCCCCGCTCGATGCTGATCAGCGCATCCCGCGCCCAGCCTGTGTCGGGCGGCGTGCTCTCGGCATAGATACCGCTCTCATCGTCTCGCAGCTCTAGCGTCCCCGCCACCGTGCGCCCCAGCACCATCGCTGCATCGTGCTGCCACAACGCCCGGATGTCCCCGTCGACCGCAAACGCTCCGGCCACGATCACCTCACGCCACCCGCCGAGGTCTATTGATAACTCGCCATACGGCACTGCCCGCTGGTAAATGTGGCGCTTCCCGTCGTCTGCCTCCCGCAGCTCGACCCGCCCATCCATCCACGCCCGCCGTTCCAATTCGCTCATGTCTCCCCCTACGCTGCCAGGACCTGGCAATCGCACCCCTCATGTAGTGGTGCGTGTCGCACGTTGCCGCTGACCCGAAACACCACACCCGCGGCATCGAGCAGCGACCCGCCGTCCTCCAAGAACCAGCCTGACGATGCAATGACCTGGCCAGCCAGCTGCGAGCACCATTCGCACGACTCGCCAAACGTAAACCACCGCATCGCCAAAACGAAGTATCTGTAAATCGTCGTCGCAATCGCATTGATCTCGCGTACCGCCTGCTCCCTGGCGAACCGCTCAGGGTCGCGCTCCTGCATTTCGTCCAGGATGGTCTCGATGTTCGCCAGGATGTCATCGTCCGAAGCGCGAGTGGTCACGCTCCGCTCAGCTCGCAGCGCCTCCAGCAGGCGCCGGCGGTGATTCCCGCACCACGCCATTGCCCGTCCATCGACGTAGTTATAGACCCACGTTTCCAGCTCATCGTCTGGCCATCGCTGATCGATCTCTCGCTCCACATCGTCTCGAGTCAGCTCGCCCAGGGTTTGCATGGTCGGCATCAGGTACTCGCGTGCCACGTGGCCGAAGTCAGCGTAGAAATCGTTGAGCCACGCCTCGAAGTCTGCCACGCTGCGCTGCCCCAGTCGCTTCCGTGCCGCGTTGCGCACGTCATTGACCTCGCGGTTGACGAGCCGGCGCGCCGCTTCCTCGATCGTCCGCCGGTAGCTGGCGGCCATCTGCTGCCGGCCGCGCCCCGTCTTCTCGATCTCCGCCTCGGAGCGCCGTTCCTGTCGATAAATGCGCGGCACATCGTCGGCCGGTGACGTCGGCGCAGCGCGCAATAAGGGCTGGCCCGCCTGGACCATGTTCATCGGCTGCAAGTACACATCACCATCCGGGATCGGGTTCATGTTCTCGCGCGCCCGGATCTCGTTGACCGACATCCACCCCCACTGGCGCGCCGTGCTAAATGCCTGGTACCGCGTCGGCGTGTCGCCCTTCAGCAGGTCCTCGACCAGGTACTCGGCGAAGTACTGGCTTTGCTCTGCCTCCAGCAGCAGCCACCCGTTGATACGGCCTTCGATGCGTTTGAGCCAGGGCCGCAGCGTGTGCACCACGTATTCGATGGCTTGATGTTCGATATTCGAGAACGTGGCCTTGTCGAGGTCTGCAATCATGTGCGGCGGCACGCGGAACATGCCCGCGATCTCCGACCGCTGGAACTTCCTGGTTTCCAGGAATTGAGCATCCTCTGGCGGTATCCCGATCTTGGTGTACTTCATCCCTTCTTCAAGCACGGCCAGGCGCTGCGCATTGTCCAACCCCTGGTGGCGCTCAGCCCATTTCGACCGCAGGCGATCGTATGCTTTGTCGCTCAGCACCCCAGGGTGCTCCAGTACCGCCCCGGGCACCGTGCCATTGCCAAATACCGCGGACCCAAAACGCTCCGCCGCAATGCCCAGCCCAATGCCTTCCCTGGCCAGGCCCACCACGCTCAACCCCTTCAGCCCGGTCATTCGCATCGCCGGCACGTGGAATATCCATTCCGCCCCAAACGTCCGCGGTTTCTCCGATAAATTGATGTCGTACACCAGACGTTTATCCTGCAGCCGGGTAGGTGTCACCAGCCTGGGCGGGATCGGCCAGAGCTGTGCCACGTTCCCGCTGCCATCCACCACAATTTCGGCGTAGAAATTGCCCCACAGCAGCAGGTGGATCAGCATCATCTCGCCCATCTCGAATGCGCTCATCTCTGGGTTCGGCTTGTTATGCAGCACACGATACAGCGGATGGCTGGTAGCCCGTTGTTTGCCCTCCTGGCCATCGAGCAGCTTGACCCGCTCGTACATGATGCAGGGCAAACTGGCCACTGCCTCACTGAGCACCCGCACGCATGCCAGCACCGCGCCGTATGCCAGCGCCCCCTCTTCGCTCACCACCACGCCGGCGCTGGTGCCCAGTCCCCCGCGCAGCGCATCGATCAGCGCCTGGTCCGGGTTCTTCAGCGTCGCCCGTTGCTCAGGTGGTCGCAGCAGCCGCGTCAACACTCCAGGCATCTCATCTCCTTGCTACCGCAACGGCCAGGATCATCAGCACCAGGCCCCCCAGCACCACAACCAGCCGCGCATCAATCAGCCACAACCCGACCCCCACGATCAGCAACCCCAACACGAACGCCAAGTCGACGATGATTCCCCAATCCCGCTTTTCCGGTTGCTCGCTCACAGCACCCTCATGTCACGATCGTTGTACACCGAATGCTTGGTCTCGCCAGACAGTGATGCCCGATAGTTCGCCATAATCAGCGCCACCATCCCGTCGATTCGCTCCCTGGACCTGGCCTTGTCGGGCTTAAGATTCCCAGCTGGGTCTTTGCTGGCCACAAGATTGTCCGCCATCCACACCAGCACAGGGTTGCCCGCATGATTCAGCCTGCGCCGTGCGATCCCAACCTCCAGCGCCTTCATGGCCGGGTTCATCGACACATAGCCCTGGCGAAACTCCACCAGCTCCATAGCACTCGTCAGCTTATTGGTCACTGATGTCGCATTCCATGGGTCAAACGCCAGCTGCTGCACGTCGAACACACTGATGTCCTCTTGAATCTGTGCCAGGATAAAATCGTAGTCGACCACATTGCCACTGGTGGCTGTAATCAAGCCCTGCCTGATCCATGCATCGTAAGGCACTCGATCGGTCTTGACGCGCCGTTCGATGTTGTCCTCTGGCATCCAGAACCGACACACGATGTCCTGAACCAACTCGCCAGGCTTCGGCAGAAACACCCACACCAAAGCGGTAAGGTCTGTAGTAGACGACAAGTCGAGGCCGCCGTAGCACTGGCGACCTGCCAGCATCGCCTGATCGACCGGTCGCAGATTCAGCGACCGCCACAGGTCTGGGTCGATCCAACGAGTCGAGGCTTGCGTCCAGATGTTGAGCTCTTTTTGCAGAAACACATTCAAGCGGGCAGGCATTTGCTTCGCCTTGCGCGCCTTGTCTCGCATATCGCTCAGCTTCTTGGACACGCCCAGATTGGGATTGGCTTTGATCCAGGCTGCCTCGTTCTCCCAGTCTTCGATCTCTCCCGACTGCGGGTCGCGATCCAAACTGAAGATCATGCCATGCCAGGCGTCGTCTGCAAAGACCTGGCTGAGCACTTTCTCGGTGTAATCGTGGAACTGGTAACAGAGCGATTGCCGGTCGTGCCCCGCTGTCGTGATGGCCACCAGCAGCGGCTGCCGCCGTGAGCCGGTGGCTGTTTCCAGCACATCCCACATGTCGCCCGTCGGGTGTGCGTGTAGCTCGTCCACCAACGCTCCGTGCACATTCAGACCGTCCAACGTGTCCGAGTCCTGGCCAAGTGGTTCGGCTTTCGAGAATGTAACCGGTACGTTGAGATTGTTCTTGTACTGCTTCACCACCTGCTTCAAGTCCGGAGACTGCCGGACCATCCGCTCCATCTCTGCGAAAACAATCTGCGCCTGGCTGAGCTTGGTTGCCGCGGTGTAGATTTCCGCACCTGGCTCCCCGTCGGCAACCAACAATTCCAGGCCGATACCGGCGCCGAACGTGCTTTTGCCGTTCTTCCTTGCCACCTCCAGGTATGCAGTGCGAAACCGCCGCGTGCCGTCTGCGCGCCGCCAACCAAACAGCGTCCAGAGAAAGAACTGTTGCCACGGCTCGAGCTTCAGCTTCTGGCCGGACCATTCTCCCTTCGAGTGCTTCAGAAAGGAGAAAAAACTCCAGAGCGAACTCCGCCGCCTCCTGGTCGAACCACAGGCCGCGCTGGCCGCCATCGTGCAGGTCCCTGACGTGGCGCTCACATGCGAGCTTCACCCAGCGGCACGCTACCTGCCGTCCCGACAGCACGTCGTTGACGTACTGCTCTGCGACTGGCGTGGCACGGTTAGCCATCGGTCCCGCTCGCTTCCCGTTGGCGCTTGGCCAAGAACTTCTCAAACTCCGAAGGCTCATTCCGCTTGGTCTGATTGACGCGTGTCCGGCTGCTCGGCGTCAACCCCAGCTCGTTCATGAACTGACGCATCTCCGTTATGGCCTGATGGACCACGACCGTGGCCGGATGGGCCTTGAGATTTCCCGCACCAGTCTCCGTCGTCAGACCCTGCTCCTCAATCATCTGGCGGGCCGATCGCCAGCGGCTGTAGGCGTCGCAGTAGGCGGCCAACGCAGACAGGTCAGCATCGGTCAAAACCTGCAGCTTGCTCAGCAGCTTCCCGACCCGCTTCCATTCCGCGCGTCCAATCTCTGTCAGCCAATCCGGCGGTGAGGGAGTCCGCTGTAAGGTCGGCGCTTTGCGAACCTTGCGCACCGGCCGCTTGCCGGGATTGCCCTGCAGCACCTTCAGTTCGGTTGGTTTCGGCTTACGTCCCGCTGTCATGGTCCCCTATAAAAAAGCCGGTGAATTTCGCGGCGGTGTGCGCA
>ERZ761584.57-NODE-57-length-40661-cov-7.184086_pt1 | contig 40661 bp, 52 predicted proteins | sample MGYA00512168_ERZ761584 | MGnify/ENA primary metagenome ERZ761584 (study PRJEB28899, sample SAMN03785564) | bioreactor sludge metagenome | biome: EBPR Sludge; feature: EBPR Bioreactor; material: 0.22µm filtered reactor supernatant | place: Saint Lucia: Queensland...
CAACGCTTGAGTTTTCCCAAGCTTCAACGCTTGAGTTTTCCCGAGCTACAACTCTTGAGTTTTCCCGAGCTACAACGCTTGAGTTTCCCCAAGCTTCAACGCTTGAGTTTCCACAAGCTACAACGCTTGAGTTTTCCCAAGCTTCAACGCTTGAGTTTTCCCAAGCTACAACGCTTGAGTTTTCCCAAGCTACAACTCTTGAGTTTTCCCAAGCTTCAACGCTTGAGTTTTCCCAAGCTTCAACGCTTGAGTTTTCCCGAGCTACAACTCTTGAGTTTTCCCGAGACGATCTAACATAAATATACTCAGCAGATCTAATTTCAATGAATGTATATTCATTGAGCTTTAATGGTAGCGCATCTAATTCTGCTTGCGTTTTAATTACTATTGTTTTCATTCTTCCCCTCATAATTATTAAAGTCTCTAAAATCAGGTCCAGTTATCAGCTCAAGTACTACTACTGCGATAAATAAAATCGGATATATGGTTAAGCACACGATAAACAGAGGAATGATCCAAAGGTATTTCATATTAACCCCAGAGTAGAGCTTAATATTAGCGACATCATAAGCACCCACAAGGCAAGTACTGTATATTCTAAGTATTTCACAACGCCGCCGGATTCTGTAAAAACACGAATATAAAAGAAGATGCGGCCATAATAGCAGCGATTACAATCAGTAACATTTTTAAGTCGTCTTTGGTTTTCATTTCTCTGCCCCTATACTTCTTAGATATGTTTTAATAAATCCGTCGTACCTAATGCGCTCAGTTTCTTTTACTATCAAATCAATCTCTTTACAATTGTGCCGTATATACTTTTTTTCATCTGGATTTATTTTTACCGGAGAATTGCCACAGCACCAATTCAACGAGTGCCCGTCTTTCATTTTATTAACAATGAACACAACAAGATCGTCATATGTTATATTAACTCGTCTACATTTCCGGCGAAGACTGATCATGAACCATCCACTTTCGTCGAAGCGATAACTCTTTTCCGTCAACAGATACCCAGTAAAATCCTGCGTGGGCGTACCTAATTATTGTCCCCTTTTTTGTATTTGAAAACTGCTGGGACGACGAGACTTTAATGACCGTAACTTGGTCGCCTGGCTTCAAGTCTGGCTTTATCATAATAACTGGAGACCTTGTTTTTTAGCTGACTCATATATTTCATTTGCTGAATTTCCGATTTTATAAAATGATGACAGTCCTTTTGTTTTCAAAATATCTTCCACTGGTTTTTTACTTCGCTTAAAAAGATTGGCGATCCTAAACCCGCTCAACTCTAACTCTTCAAGCCTTACTATTATAATATCTTTTGATTCTCTGCATACCGAGTACAACATTTCATTTCCGCTGTTAGTTCTAATCACTATCGGCGCAACTGACAAAACAACTCCTACATTTGAAAACATCTTACCAGAGAACGAGAATACGGACTTATACAACACAAGGTCTCCAGTCCTTAATATGTCATTTAGCTGCAAGTACCTAGCGCCTGAAATTTTAGAACTAAATAATTTTAATAATATTCGTTTAACCATTCTTGAGCTGCCTTTCTTCCATATGAAAATGCTTGATTGAAATCTTCATAAAACGGGTTATTTTTTATAATCTCTAACATTTCTTGCATGGGCATTTCTTTTGCGACTGATGCAAATCCAGCAGCCCAGGCCATAACTAAATAATCTTTCATCTTAATACTCCTGTGCCATTCGCGTGTAAATATAAGCTGGGTTTGTCCCACATGCGACTGAATACTTTCCAGGAACAGATGCTGATCTAACAGCCGTACAAGTATAAGTACCATTAACGTCGCAATTCTGAGGCCCTGATATCGTGAGCTTAAACTGAACTTGTGAGTTATCGGAATAAGTAACTTCATATAAGTATGTATCGCCGCATGACTCATTATACCCAGTGCAGTCCGAGAACAATCCAATCACCTGATGATTAGAATCATTCTTAGCTGTTCCGTTCATCCAAGTAGCGCATGACTTAGCTGTTCCACCAGTGGCACCGCCTGATCCAGACGAGCTGCCAGACCCGCCACCTGAGTTAGAACAAGCAGCAGTCGTTAGTGCGACTAATATTAGTATGTATTTCATATTAAACCTCGCTTTGTGAGTACAGAATATCACAACGCAATACTTTTGCAATACTTATTATTAAATAGGTAAATCTTTTTCGTCAGCAGCAGACTCAATAACCGTCTCAATTTTAGATTTACTATTAGTTACAACAACTTCTGCAGGCTCTGCGGTTTCTTGCGGCGCATCTAAATCGTACAATTCATCATCGGCGGTGATCGTTTGTTCTAAATCGGTACTCATCGGCAAGCGTTTCGACAGTCTTCTGATCGCTGTTTTCTTCCACATTTCACCTTCAAACGCACCAGACCAAGGGCCTGAATCTTTCGATTTCGAAACATTACGAACGTCCATGACCTGATTATATGTGAGCACTTCTATATATACAGCGCCGTCCTTTGTTTTCGCGAGCGCATACACGCCAATCGGATTTCCTCGATCCGAGAACAAATTAGGCTCGTGCTGTAAATGTTCACCGTCTGCGTCCACCCAGTATTTAAACTTATCTTTTTCGAAAACGACTTGTGCCGTGATCGACGATAACTCGCCAGAGTTTCTAACTTTCTTTAATATCCCGGCCAACATCGGCATATACTGAGCAGTCGTGCCTCCTGTTTTATTCTTAAACGTAACAATCGCAGCTTCTTTACCGTCCGGCAGCAATCCATCCTGAGCTGACTTCATAACTGCCGAGAACAAACTAGACCTGTCTGCTTGAGCGAGTGCAGGCGTGGACCCAACAGCTGTAATTAGAACCCTTGTAAACTTCTCTTGTGAAATATGCTTAGGCAGTGCTGCTTTAAACTGTGGACCCATTTTAGTAATCGACATTTTTAAACCGTCAACAACTGATAATTCTTTACTCATCTTGTTTCTCCATTCTTTTGTTATAACATTTTTCGCACAAATAATTTTCGTCTACTTCTAATTTCCCACGGCAGTCGGCGCATTCGTCCAACTCTCTGCCGTCCCAAACATCATCGCGCCAGTTCCACGGTGCAAGCTTATCATTATAATTAACGTTATCAGGTAAGTTACTCATTTAGGCGTCACCCGAAACCCTCTATATCCTTTCCTTTTAACTGTGTATTCAGACTCTTTAACTGGCCCTGCACTAATAATAAACGCTGGACTGATAACCTTATCAGCGTCTCCTATCTGCTCTAATAACTTAGCTTTAATCTCAGTCTTTTTCTTTTCTATCACTTTCTCTTGTTCGCATGTCTCTAAATACTGAGCAGCTAGCAGCGATATCTCGTTACTTGCTTCAATCAATTTACCAGGCGTCACAGTTTGCAGCGATTCGATCACAGACATTGAGTCTCTCTCCCAGTCGATCGCAGGCTCTTTTAACGTATTCACATCCTCCCAGAATTTTTTAACTGTTTTTTTAATCGCAGTTCCTACGGCTGGGCTGTATTCCACATCTAACACCTTCGCAGAATTACCGCCAACAAGAGCCACGAGCTTACACTTTTTAAACCCACCAACTAACATCTGATGCTGCACTTGAAACTGAATATGCAACGGCGGCTCTATTAATTTAGATTCATTAACCCACTCAGTTTTAAACACTAACGAGTCAACGTTTTTAATTTCCATAATTTCCGAATCGCTAATTTTAAAATCGAACGATGACCCAATTCTGTATTCAATATCTCTTATATAATCAGTAAGCGGCTTGACTTCTATACCTAAATCCTTGGCGACTCCGTAACCAATTGCTTCCTGCAGCCTAGTTCCCCACTTCATACGCTCGGACTCTTCAAACGTTATTGTTTCGCCAGATGTTTTATTCTGGTACAGCTGCCACTTTGTCAGATACTTATTACATCCAAACAGCGCAGACACTTCTGTACTCGTCACATCTTGATGGCGCTGTGCTAGCCAATATTCTCTTGAAACAAACGGTATTACCTGTTTCATTATCACCTCGACCTAAGTCCGTTACTAATCGTTACAAAGGAGTAAAACATATGAATAAAAACAAATACAACAAGAAACTTGGTGAGCTTGTAAAAATTCGCCGCACAAAAAAACTACTAACGCAGCAAGAATTATCAGATCTCGTTAAAATTCACAGGGTTAGTATAGCGAGAATCGAGTCAGGTAATTATAATTTAATGTTAACCGACGGCGTCAACTTAGCGAACGTCCTTAATATCAAACTTCAAAACATAAAAGCTTAACTATTAGTTACTTGAGGGGATTAAATGCAACTTAGAGATTATCAACTGGATATCATCAACAAGGTACGCGCCAGCATGTCGTCTGGCTGCAAACATAATCTAATAGTTAGCCCGACTGGATCTGGCAAAACCGCATTAACTGCGCATATGATTAAATCAGCTGCTGATAAAGGCAAATCGGCACTATTCATCGTCCACCGGCGTGAACTAATAAAACAATCTGCTGCTGCGTTCGACGCCGTTGGGATTAATTACGGCATAATTTCGAGTGATTTTCCAGAGCGTCCATTTGCACCAGTTCAGATCGCAAGTATGCAAACGCTAACCCGTAGACTTAATAAACTTGTGCGAGTTCCTGACTTAGTTATTCACGATGAGGCTCATCATATAGCGGCTAAGAACTGGTCAAATTTATTTCATCACTTCGATAAATCATATCATATAGGACTCACAGCAACACCTAGAAGACTCGACGGCAAGGGACTTGGTAATTACTTTAAAAACATGGTCGAAGGAATCACAACGGCTGAGCTCATTAAATCAGGATACCTTGCGGATTATAAATACTTTGCAGGTCATTCTCTTGATTTAACAAGTGTCCATACTCAGATGGGCGATTACAAGAAATCAGAGTTAGCAGGTCTTGTGACTGAGAATCAATTCGTCGGCAACGCGGTTAACGAATACAAGAAACATGCATTAGGCAAGCGGGCCGTGGTATTCTGTGTGAACATCGATCACGCAACAATCATGCGGCGCAAATTCTTAGACGCCGGAATACCCACAGCTCATCTGGACGGCGAGACTCCAACTCACGAACGCGATCAAACAATTGATAAATTCAAATGCGGTGAGATTCATGTATTAACTAACGTCGATTTATTCGGCGAAGGTTTTGATTTGCCAGCAATCGAGTGCGTGATTTTATTACGTGCTACGCAATCACTTTCTTTATTTCTTCAACAAGTAGGCAGATCGCTCAGACCAAGCCCAGGAAAATCTCACGCTATTATAATAGATCATGTCGGAAATTTAAACAGACACGGACTGCCGGACGATGAAAGAGCGTGGACGCTTGACGATAAAAAGAAAAAAGATCCCGAGCCAAACAACCGTATTTGTCCTAAATGTTATGCAGCCGCCAGGACTAACGTCTATATATGTGCAAACTGCGGCGAGCCACTTACTAAGCCTAGTGTCCCAAGAGATCCCAAATATCTCAACGAGGATGAAACAGAATTAAAAGAGATCGATAAATCAGCGCGTCCAAAAAAAATAGATCTTGCAAGAGCTTCAGCAAAAACAGAGGCTGATCTTGTCGAACTAGCTGTTAGTCGTGGTTACAAGAGTCCGCACCGCTGGGCTCATCATATATTCCAGGCCAGGCAGCGCAAGAAATTGGGGATTAAATAATATGTCTGAGAAGCAACTTATGAACGAGGTTCAACTTTTATTCACTGACAACAACGACCGGCTTTTTCGGCAGAACACTGGTAAGGCTTGGGCTGGTAAGGTTATCAGACAAGATCAAGGCACGATCACTCTACTAAACCCGCGTCCGCTTATCGCTGGACTTTGCGTGGGATCATCAGACTTAATCGGCTGGCGCTCTCGCGAAATAACAATCGACATGATCGGTCAACGTATCGCTCAATTCGCAGCTATTGAAATCAAGCACGGTAAAACTGCAACAACGCCTGATCAGCAGAATTTCGTTAACGCTGTGAACGCAGCTGGCGGATACGCTAGAATCATTCGAGATCTTGAGGGCCTTAAATAAATGATCAACGACATACAACAAATCAAATCACAACTTCAGGCCGTGCATAACCTAATCATTCCAGACCTATTACCGGGTGGAAAACTATCTGGTAACGAGTATGCGGCGGCATCTGTTCGCGGCGGCCAAGGCAATTCTTTTTCTATTAATATTAATTCAGGCAAGTGGGCAGACTTCGCGACCGGCGAAAAAGGCGGCGACGTTATATCTCTTTTCGCGCATCAGGAATCTATCAGCCAGAAACAAGCGGCGATCACTTTATCTGAACGATACTTATCAAACTTACCAACCAACTTATCTTATCCGACGAAACCAGACCAAGGTCCTAGGTCTACTATTATAAAACCGCCGGCTAATCATGCGCGTCCTGGTATGTTCAATCAACGTCTTGGCGGCGATCCCGAACTTGTTCATATATATAAGGACATCGACGGGCTCCCGCTATTCTATGTGGCGAGATATAGTAACAACGGCGACAAACAGTTTAGGCCGTTCTGCTTTCAATCTGATGGCAAGTGGGTTAATCGTGGCTGGCCTACACCTAGACCTTTATACAACCTCGACAAAATCTATGCGGACAAGGATAAACCGATTCTAATCGTCGAGGGAGAGAAATCAGCTGACGCTTGCGAGAAAATAACCAAGGCTTATATCGTAACCACCTGGCCAAACGGAGCTCAAGCTCATGACAAATGCGATCTTACTCCTTTGTATAACCGCGACGTTCTTTTATGGCCTGACGCCGACGACGCCGGTAAATCGGCAATGGGTCTGCTATCAGCGAAACTTATTAACCACGTCAAGACCCTTAAAAAAATCGAGACTGATCGGGCTGATGGATGGGACGCGGCCGACGCTTTAACTGAGCCAGGATTTAAGTTTCAAGCTTGGGCTAAGCCTCTTGTAATTCAATTAGATAAACCAAAACAAATCGAGCTTGTTGACGCCGACGATGCAACATTAGACGCCGACGACGAGCAGCGATTACCAACCAATTTAACGGATTTATATATCCATTTAGGACTTGCCATGACAGAAGAAAAAGTACCAAAAGTCATTCTCAACGCTGAGAACGTATTCAAAATCTTAACCGCTATGCCCGACTTCAAAGGAAAACTGTGGTATGATTCTTTTTACCGGCGTAAATACACTACTCTTTTCGGAGAGAATTCAAGGCCATGGGAGGATGTGGACTCGATTCGGGTCTTGGTCCAGCTTCAATCTAAGTTCAAGTTATCTAAACTAGCCCAAGCCACGGTATTCGAGGCGATCAGTTTATATGCTCACAATCATATTAGGAGCGAGCCTGCTGATTACTTCAACTCACTCGTTTGGGATGGCACACCACGAGTATCTGAGTTCTTTATAAGAGCTTGTGGCGCGGACGATAATGAGTACACCCGCGCCGTCAGTGAGAATATGTTCACTGCAATCGCTGCCCGCGTCTTAAGTCCAGGATGCAAATTCGACAACATGGTAATTCTTGAGGGCAAGCAGGGTACTTATAAATCTACAGTACTGCGAGAAATAATAGGAGACGCTTGGTTTTCTGAGGCATCATCGTCATTGGATAATAAGGATTTCGAGCAGTCTTTGGTTGGCAAAATCATCGTTGAATTCGACGAGCTAGACCAGTTTCGTAAATCAGACGCCAATCTAATTAAGAAGAAACTCTCAACCGCATCAGATGATTACCGTCCAAGTTATGGCCGCGAGAACGTTAAAGTCGGACGAACCTGTATATTTGTCGGTACAACGAACCAAGAAAGCTACTTAAAAGACCCCACCGGAGCTCGCAGATTCTGGCCTGTTACCATTCAATTATGTGATATCGAGTACACCAGGCAGCACCGCGAACAACTATTAGCTGAGGCTGTGCATCGTTTTAAATCAGGTCTCCCATTTCACATCGTGCCTAAAGAACAAGCAGAATTAGAGCAGGCTGCAAGATACGAGCAGGACGAATGGATCGATGAAATTGAGCATTATTTATCTAAGAATCAGTTTTTAAGCTTCTCATCTTTAGACATTTGGACAGGGTGCTTTTTATCTGACGTGGTTAAATTCACCAGGTTCGAACAGATGAGAATCGCCAATTGCCTTAGAGTTTTAGGTTATAAACAGAAGGTATCTAAGCTTCCTAACCGCAAATCAGTGCGTCTTTGGACTAGGGTTTAACGCTACTAGTCTGCATAATTATGCAGTAATGGTCTACATATCTAATCTAAGGTCTACGCTCGGTCGTAGGCCTTTTTTTTAAGCATTTTTTAATTGATAACAATTCTCATTTACATGTTTGCTTATTATTTAAGCTGTCTACGCCAAAAGATCCGTAGGCATGTAGTCATGTAGACCAATTAGTAGACAAAAAAACCTAATGATTTCGAGGTACTTATATACTGTCTACATAGTCTACATATAAATATATTTAATAATGTATATAGAGTACTATATATACGCTATTGAGAACCATTATCATTTACTGTATTTTAAGGTGTTATAGGAAACCGTGGTAGACATCTGTGTACAACGTAGACAGACACTTATGCAGATTTGCATAAACATAACGCGGTTCGGCTTGAATCCAGGGGGTTAATTCGTAGTTTTGCCCCTGCGTTGCGGTTCGGCTTGAATTTAACAAACTCACGAGTAACTATAAACACATGCGAGACGTTACGCCTGTGGGTGAGGTTCCAAATTCAGTTATCGTTTTTTCAGATCCAAATCTGATGGATCGCATCATTAGTCATGTTACCTGCGGCGGCTCTCTAATTAGTCTTGCTCAAGTTTTGGGCGTTACATATCAGGCTCTAAACGCCTTTGTGCGGGCAGATCAGAAAAGGCTAGCCGGATATACCCAAGCCCTAGAAGATCGCAAGGAATGGGCTCGTGAGAAGATTCTGCAAGAGATTCGAGACATAGGCGCATATGACATCCGTCAAATACTTGACGCAGATGGTAAAGTTAAACCGCCGAGCGAATGGCCAGACGCGGTTGCTAAATCTATTTCTGGTTTAGATATCAGCGAACTATTCGAAGGTTCAGGCGAAGAACGAACCCAGGTCGGCTGGACCAAGAAAATCAAAACTGTGGATAAACTAAAAGCGCTAGAAATGGCAGCCAAGAATCTTAATCTCTTAACTGAGAAGGTCGAGCATTCAGGCAAGGTTACGCTTGACCAGTTAATAATGGCCACACAGACTAGACCTAATGACTCCTCAGACAGTAATAAATAAATGGGCCAATGATCCAGTAGCATTTGTCCGAGAAGTATTCCAAACTGAGCCCGATTTCTGGCAGTGTGACGTTTTAAAAGGAATAGTTAAAAACCAACGAACTGCAATGCAAGCGTCTAAGGGCGTCGGCAAATCAGCGTTACTTGCATGGGTAGGCTGGTGGTTCCTTGTTACAAGACCGCATCCAAAAATTGCAGCAACTTCTATCAGCTGGGACAACTTATCTGATGGCCTCTGGACCGAAATGGCGAAGTGGCAATCCAAATCTGAGCTGCTTAAGCATCAGTTCACATGGACCAAGACTCGCATATTCAACAAAGAGTTTCCAGAAACCTGGTATATGACAGCAAGAACTTGGTCTAAATCTGCAGACTCAAGCCAGCAGGCTGATACACTTGCAGGGCTACATGCTGATTTCCTGATGTTTATTCTTGATGAGGTCGGCGGCATACCTGACGGCGTTATGGCTGCCGCAGAAGCTGGTCTTGCATCTGGTATCGAAACCAAGATCATCATGGCTGGAAACCCAACACATTTAGAGGGTCCATTATACCGAGCAGCAACAACTGAGCGACACTTATGGGCTGTGACTGAGATCACATCAGATCCAGATTCTGACAAAAGATCAAACCGAGTAAGTCTACAATGGGCCAAAGAACAGCGCGACAAGTACGGCGCAGACTCTCCGTGGTATATCGTGAACGTTCTAGGGAAGTTCCCACCGACATCAATCAACAGCCTGCTAGGTCCAGATGAGGTCACCGCCGCAATGAAGCGCGGCTTGAGATTGCAGGATTATGAACACGCACAGAAACGATTAGGCGTTGACGTTGCAAGGTTCGGGACTGATCGAACTTGCATATTTCCACGACAGGGACTCAGGGCTTTTAAACCACACGTTATGATGGGTGCCAGATCTAACGAGATCGCAGCCCGTGTCGCAATGGCTCGGTCGAAGTGGGGATCTGAAATGGAGTTCATCGACGGAACTGGTGGGTTCGGTTCTGGCGTCGTTGATTCTTTGATTCAATCTGGACTCGCGCCCCAAGAGATTCATTTTTCAGGCAAGGCAACTGATCAGGCGTATTTTAATAAGCGCGCCGAAATGTGGTTTCGTATGTCGAACTGGATTAAGCGCGGCGGCTGTATTCCTGAAAACTCTGAACTTGTCCGCGAATTAACAGCACCGACATACTCATTCAAAGACGGCAAATTCTTGCTTGAGCCAAAGGAACAAATAAAAGAACGGCTAGGTTTTTCCCCAGATTTAGCGGACGCGTTAGCTTTAACATTTGCACTGGACGAAATGCCATCGTCAAATAGTCCATATGCTTACTTGAATAACTCAGGTAAAGCCAAAGCGGAGTATGACCCACTTGGAACTAATTATTAAATCAGTAGATTTAGAATCAGTCTTGCCGGAAGTCCTGCCGATGATGGCCAGTCATTTCAAAGAGATCTCTCATCTTGAAGGTGAGTTTGATCCAGACGTTTCAAAATATGTGCAAATGAATAAAGCAGGATCTTACGAGTTTATTTGTGCGTATATCGGCGACTCAATAGTTGGTTATGCCGGTTATTTCATGGGTCCACATCAGCACTCTAAATCGAAATTAGTTGCATATCAGGACATGATTTATCTTGCTCCGATTTGCAGAGGTGGCGGCTTGGGTCGCATGTTGATTCAAGAATCTGACAACATCTTACAAGCTAAAGGAGCACATTCTATTATGAATTCAGTTCCTTGTAAGAACGATTTCGGGCAAATGCTTGAGGGTTTAGGGTACATTTACACAGATAAATTATATATTCGGAGGTTTTAACATGGGCGGCGGCGGTGGTGGTGCGGCGATTCGTACCGATAACGTGTTTAATTTTGCAGGTGATGTTGTTAGAGCGGTTGCGTCCGGCGGTCTTGATAATGCATCAGACGGCGATGTTGCTGGTGTTATTGAAGAATCAGTAACCGGAGAAAAAGCAAAAGCTGCAATGGCTGGTGAAGCTAAAAAAGCAGAGACTAAACAGGCACAAAACGAAGCTAAACTTGCTGAACAAGAAGCTAATATGAAGCTTGCAAAAGATGCTGCTTCAAAACGTGCTCGACAAAAAGCATTAGGTGGTGGTCGAGGTAGATCATCAACGATTTTAACTTCCCCACTAGGTGGAACTCCGGCAGATGCTGCGGCCTCATCTGGTAAAACTCTGTTAGGAAGCTAATGGAATATAAAAACCTACGCCAAAGATTTGATCTGATCGTGAGCCAGCTTGAAAGCGAGCGGTCGTCATTTTTACCACACTGGCGAGAATTATCTGATTACGTTCTTCCAAGGCGCGCAAGGTTTAACATCTCTGACGTTAACAAAGGCGACCGGCGAAATCTTAAAATATATGACAACACAGCGACGCTTGCAGCTAGAACCTTATCAAGCGGCATGGTTTCTGGGATCACATCACCGGCTAGACCTTGGTTCAGGATAACAACTCCAGATCCAGAAATGGCTGAGTTTGGATCTGTTAAAGCGTGGCTTGATATCGTTCAGAATCGAATGACAACATCTTATCTGAGATCTAATTTATATAACACTTTGCCGACGATGTACGGCGATCTTGGAACGTTTGGGACAGCGCCTATTTCAATTGAGGAAGATTTGAACGGTGAAGTTTTTACGACTAAATCATTCCCGATTGGATCTTACATGATCGCAAAAGACGACATGGGAAAAGTTAATACGTTTTTCCGTGAGTTCAGAATGACAGTAGCTCAACTGTTAGAAGTGTTTGCTGTTAAAAATAACGGCAAAATGGACTGGTCTAATATTTCACTTCATGTAAGAAACTTGTATGATGCTGGAAATATTCAGGTCTGGGTAGATGTTTGTCACATGGTCATGCCTAACCCTGATTATGATCCGAATAAACCGCTCGCTAAGTTTAAAAAGTACCTTTCTTATTACTACGAGAAGGGGACAAATTACGGCGGCTCTCGAAATGACGATGTTCACTTAAGAGAATCAGGGTATGATTACTTTCCTATTCTATGCCCTCGCTGGCAAACTACTGGCGAAGACGTTTATGGAACAAGCTGTCCAGGGATGGATGCTCTTGGTGATATCAAGCAGCTTCAGCACGGCGAAAAAAGAACTATGGAGGCCATCGATAAAATGATCAGGCCGCCAATGACTGGGCCTACGTCATTAAGAAATCAGCCAGCATCGATCTTGCCAGGTGACATAACGTACGTTGATGCTGCGAATGGCGGCGGGTTTAGGCCGGTGCATGAGGTTAATTTTAGAATCCAAGAAATGGAAATGAAACAGAATCAAGTGCGCTCAAGAATACAGCGCGCTTATTATGAAGATCTTTTTCTAATGTTAGCTAACTCGGATCGTCGTCAGATTACAGCTAGAGAGATCGAGGAGCGGCATGAAGAAAAACTTCTAGCCCTTGGTCCAGTGCTAGAGCAATTGAATCAAGATTTACTAGATCCGATGACTGATATTGTTTTCGACATCCATGTCAGACAAGGGTTAATCCCGCCTCCACCTCCAGAATTGCAAGGAATGCAGCTTAAGGTTGAGTACATCTCGATCATGGCTCAGGCTCAAAAAATGCTCGGCATCGGTGGCATAGAACGGTTCACTGGATTTGTCGGACAAATGGCAGCGTTTGACCCGTCTGTTTTAAAGAAGATTAAGACTCATGATATCGTGGACAAGTATGGGGATATGATCTCGGTGCCTCCATCGATTATTAGATCAGACGATGAGGTTCAGGAAATGGAACAAGCTGAACAAGCTGCAGCTCAACAGGCTCAGCAAATGCAGATGTTACAGGCTGGCGCTGGTGTAGCTAAGGATTTATCTCAAGCTCAAGTTTCTGATGATCAGAACGCGCTTAATGCGCTGCTGGGTATGTAATGGCGGTCGTTCCTTATTCAGTAACGCCAATATTGACATGGAAAGATAAAGCCCATGTAATAACATGGACGGGGTTAACAGAATCAGATTCTGGATCCCCGCTCGAAATGCCTGGATCAGCAGATAGATCAGTTCAAATTACCGGCTCGTTTGGTTCTGGCGGTTCGTTAAGAATCCAAGGATCGAATGATGGAACTAACTGGAATACGCTAACAGACCCACAAGGTAATGATATAAACATAACAGCCTCAAAGATTGAGCAAGTAATGGAAGTTGTTAGATACATGCGTCCAATTGTGACCGCTGGATCTAGCGTGAATTTAACTGTTTCAATTCTAGTAAGGAGACCTTAGAATGAGTTTTTCAAACACAGCGGAAACCGCGATTAATACTTATATATTTATTGGGACTGATGTCTCGTGGAATGCAAATACAGATTTGTATTTTGCGCTATACACATCTGATCCTGGAGAAGCTGGCTCGGCAGTAACGAACGAGGCTACTTATACAAATTACGCTCGTGTTGCTGTAGCAAGAGCTACAGATTTAACAGTTTCAGGTGCTACGGTAGAGAATGCCGTTCTTGTGCAGTTCCCGATTTGCGGAGTTACATCGAACACAGTTACTCATGTCGGTATTGTGACAAGCTCGTCAGGTGCGGGGACTTTGATTGTTTCAGGTGCATTAGCATCTTCTCAGACTATTCAGAACGGAAACCAACCGCAATTTAATGCTGGGGATTTTGTCTTTACAATAGACTAGGAGTTAGTATGGCTTGCACTAACTTAAGACAATGTCTTGACGCCATGAAAGCGACTGAGCGAGATATTATTATCCGCAAGGTTCCGTCACAAGTTACTGTTGCAGGAAACTGGTTTGATCTTAATATGTCACCAGGAAATCCAAAGCCATTTTACTACGCATCGCCTCCGCTTGAGGCTGTGGCATTAACAACTTCAGATGGCGGCATTCAGCATGGCGGTTTAGTTACGCCAAGTCAGAAGTATTTAAAACGTGCGCTGATGATGTCAGGATCAAGCACAGGCTTACCAATGTCGATGATCTCTTGTGATTACTTAATGTATTATCCATTTTGCGATATGGGTGAAACCGAAGCACAGCCGTTGGTTAATGATGTTACATTACCAAGGCACACGGATGGCGAAGGTGTTCGGATCATGGCCGTACTTGTCGCCGCAGGAGCTGGTGGGCAGACGTTTCAATGCTCATACACGAATAGCGACGGCGTTGCTGGAAGGCTTACGACTGTGACGATTATGAATACCTCAACGGCAATTGGGAACTTGGTGTCGTCTCAACGGACTAACGCTTCAGCAAGTGGCCCGTTCTTACCGTTGCAGGGTGATGATACTGGCGTTAGATCTATTGAATCTGTGCAAATGATCTCAGGTGCTGACGTTGGGTTGTTTACTTTGGTACTTGTAAAGCCACTAGCGCAAATGCAGATTATAGAACAAACTGCGCCTTGCGAAATTGACTATGCAAGAGATGCTCAAGGGTTCTATCCTGTTATCGAAGATGGTGCTTATTTAAACTATATATGTTGTCCGAACGGATCATTGTCAGGTGTAGTGCTGATCGGCGAGATGACTTTTTTTTGGGGGTAAAATGATTTCGAGTATTGAAGATATCCAGCTTGCAAACGCAGACGGTAGATCAATCAGAGTCGATTGGAATAAGAACATGCTTCCGACAACTGCGGCGGTCGCGTCTGAGAGTTCGTTCTTAGCAAGAGGTGGTGGTAATCCTGCGGCAGATGCTTTATATAACACAGGGACCAACTTAACTTTTCAAGCGGTATCTGATTCGACGGCTAACTGCGGATCGATCCAGCATGGTGGGATTAAGGCTCCTTACCATAAACAGATCGTAAACGCTACGGCCTCAACGACTGCATCAACGACTGCACCTTGTATTTTAACCTTAGTTGATTTGGTTGGTTTTTACAGAGTTACGTCTGTGACAACAACTACATCACAAGCAATGACGAACACATTAGGGCAGACATCTACTTTCACGGCTGATGCTGGTACGGATGTTATCACTCATTCAAATTATAACTTACTCACTGGCACAAGATTGCAATGTACTACTACTACGACATTGCCAGGTGGATTATCACTTGCGACTGATTATTATTTGATTCGAGTTACCGATACAACAGCGAAACTTGCAACATCTTACGCTAACGCGATTGCAGGTTCTGCGATTAATATTACAGATGCAGGAACAGGAACACACACTTTGAACTGGCTTTTACCCAGATGGACCAACGGTGCGGGTGTTCAGGCTATTATGTGGAATACGAACGCGACCGCATTAGGTGCTGCGACTCCAAGCTTGAGTTTACCAAATTACACCAACAGCGAACAGACATCAGGTCGAGCAACTCCTACGACTTTGCCAATTGGAAAAACAGCCGCAGCAAATGGCCTTATCCCCTACTCAGGTACAGGGAGCGGAAAGTACCCTATGTTTATGCCGCTACAAGGTGCAGACGGTGGTGTAGCTCAAGTTAACAACGTGCAGATCTCGGTCTCGTATGTATCGGGCGAGTTCAGTGTTGGACTGGTTAAGCCATTACTTACAATGCCGATCACAACTCTTGGCGTGGCATCTGAGCGCCAATTCGTTTTAAACGCTCCAAGAATTTATGACGGTGCAAATTTGCATTGGATTATTAATCACGGCGCTGCAACTCCTACTAACTCATCTTTGTACGGTCACTTCGACATGGTGTGGACTGCATGAGTTACCTGGTCGGGAACTACTCAATTTATCATAAATCTTGGGGCAGTTACCTGGCTGGGGCCACGACTTCGACAACTATTGGGAATAAGCGAGACAAGTCTTTTGGCCGAGACCTTATTTTGTTTGAAGATAACCGCACAGGTTTCCCTCGTGGGTACGGAGGAAGTTCGTTTATTATTCCTCTCGAAACCGGCGGTTTATCGTCTAGATTCCAATCTTCTCAAAGCTCAGTTAGCGCATCTTTGCCTCTCGGTATTCCATTAGATTCGTCAATAACGGCATCGGCTGACGCTTCTGCGACATTGGCTTTGATCGTAAATCTAGAGGCTGCGCTTACTGCATCCGGTTTAATTACAGACGCACAGCTTGCGATTATCGCGCAAATGACCGCTAGCATTTCAGCAAGTGGAACGGTTACGACTGCAGACCTTGGGAATATTCTGAACATGGCAGCGGGTTTGTCGGCCAATGGAACACTAACGACTACTGATTTAATTACTTTGATTAATATGTCGGCAGATATTTCAAACGCTGCTGATGGCCTGACTGCTGCTGGTATTTCTACAGAGCTACTCGACTCTCAGGATATTGAGACTGGATACTCGATGCGAGAAGCTTTGAGGATCATTTTGTCTGCTGTCGGCGGTAAAGTTTCAGGAGCTGAGACGACGACAATCACGTTTAGGAACGTTACTGATGACAAAGACAGAATCGTTGCAACAGTCGATGCGAATGGAAATAGATCAGCGGTGACTTTAGATGTTTCCTAAATCTTATTTTGCACCGTCGTATTTTGCTCCGCTATACTGGCCTCCTGTCGGTGATATTATTATCGTTGAACCAACTAATTTGTTCCCATACCCAATTTTTAGAAGGATGCGCAGATGAAGCCTTTTGTTAATAACGCAGCTAATCAAGATCAAATTAAAAACGCTGAGATTAAATCAAAATTAAATCAGGATCAAGTGGACGCTGATTTGAGGTTTCTCCTCTCAACTGATCAAGGACGCCGGTATATTTGGAGAGTCCTTGAGGTGTGCGGTATTTATAAATCTTCATTTACTGGATCAAGCGAAACTTTTTTCCTTGAAGGCCAGCGGAATGTGGGCCTAAAATTATTATCAGATATTATGAGGGTGGACCCTGATTCGTACATAAAGATGTATAAGCAATCTAGGAAAGATTGACATCGATGACCAAGGGAGTGGTTGAGTGTCAGACGTAATACCCGTATCTGCTACAGAATCAACGAGCGCAGATCCGATATTTAAACAACCTGAACAAATAGAAAAACCAGCAGAGACCCCGCCAGCCGTTGAGCCGGTAAAGGTTGAAGCTGAAAAAGTTGTAAATGCCGAAGAAAGCAAGCCAAGCGCAGTGCCTGAAAAGTACGAGCTTAAACTTGATGACGGTTCGCTATTAAATGCCGAGCAACTTGCAAAGATCGAATCCTATGCAAAGGATAAGAAACTAACGCAAGAGCAAGCTCAAGAGCTAGTTAATAGGGAGAGTGCAGCTGTAAGCGATTTCTATTCAAAGCAAGTTCAAGAGTTTGAAAAAGTCAAAACACAATGGATTGATGAGATCAAAAAAGATCAAGAGATTGGCGGCGATAATTTTGCAAAGACTGCAGAATTAGCAAAGCGAGCTGTTGATAAATTTGCAACTCCTCAATTTAAAGAACAGCTAGAGCAAACAGGTTACGGTAATCACCCAGAACTAGTCAGGGTTTTTGCAAGAATCGGTAAGCTTATGGCTGACGATAGAATGGTTGTACCATCTGCTAACAATTCAGGGGCAAAATCATTCGAAGAAGTATTTTACGGAAAACAAAATTAACTTATAAAAAGGAGTTTATCATATGGCTACATTAGGAGCTAACGCATTAACACTAGCGGATTGGGCAAAGCGCCTTGATCCAGACGGCAAAGTACCATCGATCGTGGAGCTTTTGTCACAGAATAACGAAATTATCCAGGACATGGTTTTCGTCGAAGGAAACTTACCAACTGGCCACAGAACAACTGTCCGCACAGGATTGCCAACTGTTGCATGGAGACTGTTGAACCAAGGTGTTCAGCCTTCGAAATCAACAACTGCGCAAGTTGATGAGCAGTGTGGTAAATTGGAAGCATGGTCAGAAGTTGACGTTGAGCTTGCGAAGCTTAATGGAAACGCGCCAGCATTCCGATTATCAGAAGCTCAGGCGTTCATTGAGGCAATGAATCAAGAATTTGCTTCTACTTTGTTTTATGGAAATGCAGGTCTTGCGCCTGAAGAGTTCACAGGTTTGTCTATTCGTTACTCAGACCCTGCAGCAACTAACGGACAAAACGTTCTTGATGCTGCTGGTGCGGGTTCAGATAATACATCAATCTGGCTTATTTGCTGGGGCAATCAAACCGTTCACGGTATTTTCCCTAAAGGTTCTAAGGCTGGACTTAGTCATGCAGATCATGGCGAAGTTACTGTCGAGACAACTGCGGGAATGGCTGGGACCCGTTTGCGAGCTTTCCAAGACCAATTCAAATGGGATTGCGGCGTTGCTGTTAAGGACTGGCGTTATGCGGTTCGTATCGGTTCAATCGACGTGTCTAACTTGGTTGCAAAATCAAGTGCGGCTGATTTGATCGAGCTTATGATTAAAGCGATGCACAGGATACCAGCGTTGGGAATGGGTAAATGCGCGTTTTACATGAATAGAACCGTTAAACAAATGCTTGATATTCAACGTCGAGATGATGTGATTACAGGCGGTGGTTTGGTCTATAACGAAGTTGACGGGAAACTTATCCCATCATTCCGCGGTATTCCAATCAGAACTTGCGACGCGATTCTTGAAACAGAAGCTGCAGTTTAATTTTAACTAAATAGGAGAATTTTATGATTATTGATTCACAACATTTATTTTCAGACGCCCAGGCCTTAACGGTCACTGCGGCGTCAACAAATTTAATCGACCTAGGAGCTGAAAGAAAAATCGGAGTAGGTGAACCGATGGCCGTCGTAATTGCTTGCGACGTTGCTCTTGCCGGAACCTCGCCAACTTTCGTTGCAACGTTGCAGTCTGACGATAACTCTGGGTTTTCATCTGCAGCAACAGTGATTGCGTCAGCTTCGCAATCTTCTTTTGCAGCTGGTGCTAAGTTGGTTATCCCATTACCTCAAGGTAATACTGAGAGATATGTTCGTTTGAACTATACTCTTGGTGGGACTTCTCCAACAATTACAGTAACGTCTTTCTTGCAGCCGATGAGCATGATCCAGAACGATGTTGTTTACGCTGACGGAATCACTATTTCTTAATTAGGAGTTTATAGACATGGCTAAAGTACAAGTAAAAGCTTTAAGATTAGGCTACTACAACCACAAGCGACAAAGGGAAGGGTCTGTCTTTCACATGGAAGACGGCGAGTTCCACAAGGACGCAAAAGGTAAGCCGGTCTTTCCATCATGGGTAGAGCCTGTTGGAAAAAAGAAATATGTAGAGGTTGAAGAACCTGAGAAAAAGTTAGAAAATTTAGACGACGATGTTATCTAAAAAAGATGGGGAGCTAAAAACTCCCCATCAAATTGTGAGGCCAAATGAGTAAAGCAAGATTTGATTTTAATACAAATTATGAAACAGTGGCAGCGTCTCAGTCTGATCAAGTAATTGGTTCAACTGGCGCAACAGGTGATTTGCTTGAAAGAGTAATTGTAAGCGTTGCAACTTCTGCGACTGGCACTTGCTCGATTAAAGATGGGTCTGGCTCTGCGATTGTTTTAACTGCGGCAAATACTCCTATTGGAGTTTATACAGTTGAGCTAGGTGCGAGATCGTCTGGCGGTGCATGGAAAGTGACAACTGGTGCAGGGGCCACGGCGATTGCTGTTGGTAAATTCACTTAATGGCATCCAAAACAGATGTCTGTAATATGGCCCTATCACATCTTGGTATCTCGAAAGAGATAGCTAATGTCGATACCGAAAGATCTCAGGAGGCTAATGCTTGTCGTAGGTTTTACGATACTGCAAGACAGGCTGTTCTTAAAGATTACTCATGGCCGTTTACAAGCAAGTTTTTTGCTTTGAATTTAATCGAAGAAAATCCTAATGACGAATGGGTTTACTCATATCGATATCCAAACGACTGCTTATACGTTAGGCGCATATTGTCTGGGTTTCGAGAAGATACCGAGGCAACTAAGATCGTTTACAAGATCGCTCAGGATGACACTGGGTTTTTGATTTATACCGATAAAGAAAACGCAGAAATTGAATACACTGTCGATTTTGAAAATGAGGACTTATTTCCAAGCGATTTTATTTTAGCTCTGTCGTTTAGGCTTGCGGCTTACATAGCTCCAAGAATTACTGCAGGTGACCCGTTTAAGCTTGGTGATAAAGCTTATCAAGCGTATATGCTAGAGGTCAGCAGAGCGTCGGCAAACGCATTTAATGAAGACAAAAACACAACTCCGCGTGATACTGAATCAATAGCAGCAAGGGGATAGAATGTTAAAAAATATGGCTATTAAAAAAAAGATGATGGCTCTTGGTGATGAGGTCGTTCCTAATGTTGGGTTCTCTAACAAAGGGATAAGTGACGAATCATCAGAAGAAAAAGAATACCCATATTGTTTAAGATTGTATCTCGGGCCTGATGAATTATCTAGCCTTGGGATTGAAAAGCTCCCAGAGCTTGGATCTGTTTTGCAAATTTTGGCGTCTGCTAAAGTATGTGAATTAAAATCAGATGAGAAATATGGCAACAGTTTGGTTTTACAAATCACTGACATGGCTGTTAAGTCAGCCGGTCAAGAGAAGAAAGATCCAAGTGTTGCACTGTACGGAGAAAACAAGGAGGATTAAGCATGTCTTCTTTGATGCAAAAGAGTTTTTCGGGTGGCGAGTTTTCACCGGCTCTTTATTCAAGAACTGATTTAGCTAAATATCAGACGGCTCTTAAGCAGCTAAGAAATATGTATGTGATGAGACACGGCGGCGCGCAGAATCGCGGCGGCACCCAGTACGTTCATGAAGTGAAAGACTCGACTAAGCTTGTCCGGCTAATTCCTTTTATTTTTAATCAGTCACAGACTTATATTCTAGAGTTTGGTGACCAATATATGAGAGTTATTAAAAATGGTGAGCTGCTCAAAAATGCGTCTCAGGCTATCTCGGCGATTACAAATGCAAACCCTTGCGTTTTAACTTATGTTGGCGCAGATAGTTATGCGAATGGCGATCAAGTTTATATCTCTGGAATAACCGGAGCCATTGGAACTTATTTGAATAATCGCACTTTCAAAGTTGCCGGAGTCAATACCGGCGCAAATACGTTTCAGTTAAACTATTTAGACGGGACTGCTGTTAACTCTACAGCGTTCGGATCGTACACGTCCGGCGGGACGGTAGAAGAAATTTATGAAATTGCAACGCCTTACCTTGAGGCTGATCTTGCGCAAATTAAGTATGTTCAGTCTGCCGATGTTGTAACTCTAGTTCATCCAAGTTATGCGCCTAGAAATTTAGCAAGAACCGGAGACACGTCTTGGACACTTGGATCGCTTACGTTCGACAGTGCCATTGATTATCCTTACAATATTGCAGCATCACAGAACGGGACGACTGGATCAACTGTTTATAAATACACAGTGACCTCGTTTGATCCGTTAACAGGTCAAGAGACTCCGCTTAAGGCTGTTCCTCCAAGTGGTTCATATTTGGCCACTGTTTCAAATGGTAATGCCACTTTATCTGCGACGAATAATATCACAGTCACTTGGTCGGTAACGAACACCTATGGTTATGCAACGGCAGACTTAGAGTTTAACGTGTACCGAGAAGATAATGGAGTTTATGGATTCATAGGAACCGCATCGGGTGTTGCGTCGTTTGTAGATAGAGGGGCGTCTGATCCTGATTTGACGGATACACCACCCAGGATAGTTGAAGATTTTAATGCGACTGATGATTACCCAAGCACAGCAACTTATTATCAGCAACGTTTGGTTTTGGCGAATACGAACAATGATATTGAAAAAGTGTTCTGCTCTAAGACTGGAAACTTTTACGATTTTTCGACATCATCGCCGGTACAGGATGATGATGCAGTGATATTCAATTTATCTGGAAAACAAGTGAACAAAGTTAATCATGCGGTGGATCTTGGGACCCTATTGCTGTTCACCGAATCTGGCGAGTATTCTTGTAACGGTGACGGGGCGGGAACACTTACGCCAAGTGCTATTAATGCGCGTCAGTCATCTTATAACGGATCATCATCTTTGCTTGCTCCGATTGTGATAGGAAACTCAGCGGTTTACGTTCAGGCTCGTGGTAACAATGTAAGAGATATCAATTTTAAATTTGAATCATCTAATTATGTTGGTGATGAATTATCGATTTACTCATCCCATTTATTTGACGATTACAGCTTAACGGACTGGGCTTATCAACAAATACCTCATTCTATTTTGTGGATAGTTAGGGATGACGGAAATTTGCTAGGATGTACTTACGTTAAAGAACAGCAGATGCTTGCTTGGCACAGGCACGATTTTGAAAATGGAACCGTTGAAAACGTCTGTTGTGTACCAGAGGGTTCAGAGGATATTTTATATTTAACAATTTTAAGGGTGATCGATGGGCGCGAGGTTAGATACATTGAGCGCATGTCGTCTAGAAAAATCGTTGATGTTAAGGACGTTTCTATTTTGGACTCGTTTTTAAGTTACGATGGAAGGAATGAGACCGCGACAACTATGACATTAAGCGGATCTGGCTGGACTTACACTGACACGTTAACTTTAACAGCATCGGCAAGCTCATTTGTAGCTAGCGACGTTGGTAATCAAATTCAATTATTTGATACTGATGGTTCGGTGATTAGATTCACAATTGATGCATATACAAGCGCCACCGTGGTGACTGGACGGCCTAATAGAAATGTGCCCGTAGGATTACAGTCCGTTGCAACTACTGACTGGTCAAGGGCTGTTGATACGATATCAGGGTTATGGCACTTGGAAGGCGAGACGGTTAGCGTGTATGCAGATGGACTTGTTGTAGCTAATCCGAATAATGAATCATATACAATGGTTACGGTGACGAATGGTCAGATCACATTATCAGAGGCGTATGCTGTTATTTACGTTGGGATTCCGATCACAGCAGATTTAGAGACGTTAAATATTGATAGCCCTGGATCTAATACAATGATCGATAGGGCAAAGTTAATTTCAAAAGTAACCTTATTTGTTGAGAAGACTCGCGGAGTTTGGGCAGGAACAAAACAGCCTGACGAAACTGTTGATTTCCTTGATGGGTTAAATGAACTTAAAATTAGAGAAGATGAAAATTATGACGAGAGTGTTGATCTTGAGACTGATTCGGTTGATATTATTACAGAGTCAACGTGGAATAAAAACGGCAGAGTTTTCCTTAGACAAACTGATCCTGTGCCTATGACTGTTTTGTCTATTACACCAAGCGGGTTAATCCCGTTTGTTTCACCGGGAGGGGCATAGATGGCAGCGGGTGCAGCCGTTATTGGCGGCTTACAATTAGCTAGTGCTTATGGCCAATCTCAAACGATGTTAGCACAAGCCGATTATCAAAAAAGAATGCTAGATATTAATGCAAGAAATTCAGATATGGCTGCAGATAAAGCTATCGAGCGCGGCGATATCGAAGCATCAAATTATCAGAAGAAAGTTAAACAAGTCGCTGGATCTCAAAGGGCTGGATTTGCTTCTCAAGGCGTCCAGGTTGACAAAGGATCGGCGGCTGAAATAGTTGCAGAGACATACGACATCGGCGCACAGGACGTGATTAGCATCAAAAACAACGCGTTTCTTGAGGCGATGGGATACAAGCAGCAGGCGTTTAATTATGCACAGCAAGGCCGAGTTGCTCAGATTAGTGCGACATCACAGGCTGGTCAGACTTTGGTTGCTGGCGGTTTACAGGCTGCAAATACAGCCTACTCTGCTTATGGCCCAAAAGGTGGGGGTAAATAATGCCTACAGTTCCAAGACTTGAACAAAGAGTCGGATTGGCTAACGTTCCAAATCTTAATGTAAACACTGACGCACCAGCGGCGGCTTTCGGATCTGGGCAGAAAGCAGTTTTTGACGCTGCGATTGGTATAGCTGAAAAAGCTAAAAAGGATGCCGATCAGCTGGCGATTATGGAGGCCGACAGGAAACTATCAGAGGCTGAGACTAATTTATTATATGATCAGCAGAATGGTATTTTTAATAAAAAAGGCGCTGACGCATTTGGCTTGCCTGAGTTTGTTAATACTGAATATTCAAAACAAGCAAAGGCTATTGAAGACAGCCTTGCTACAAATGAGCAAAAAGCAGCGTTTAGAGAAAGGGCTTCGGGACGATACCAAGATGTTAATCGTCAGGTCATGCGTCATGTTGGCGAAGAAGTTAAAAGATATGATGACGACAAGACTCAGGCTTATATTACAACCGAAACAAACGCAGCCATAAAAGCTTATCATGATCCAGAGATTGTAGCTAGATCGATTATGAATCAGAAAACCGCAATCGCAGCTTATGGCGACAGACACGGTTTGCCTGCTGAACTTATTAAGCAGAAAATAGAAGCTGCCGAAAGCTCCGTGCATAAGAATGTTATTGGACGAATGCTTACGAATGGTGATGATATTTCGGCGCAAAATTATTTAAACAACAATAGAGATTTTATTACCGGCGCAGATATTGAGCAGGTCGAAAAAGAAGTAGAAGGCGGCTCAATCAGGGGAGAGTCACAACGTATTGCAAACAGTTTGATTTCAAAAGGCGTTGGAATGAGCCAAGCAATTGCAGAGGTTAAAGCTATGGATATTAAAAATCCGAAGCTGTATGACGCTGCGATTGATAGAGTTAAAATGGAATATTCAATCAAAGACGCCGCAAAAAGATACGACACTGAGCAGACTCAGATTTCGTTGATGAATCAAATCGATAAAGGAATGTCATTTGATCAGGTAATGAATAACCCAGCGTGGTCAAAGTTTGACGATAATTCTAGAAAAAGTTTAATCTCATACGCCAAACAAAAGGCAGAGGGTAAGCCGATTCAAACAGACTGGCAGTCATATTATGATCTTAGGACATTGGCAGAGAACCCAAAAACTAGAGAGAAATTTCTAGAGACTAACATATTAGAGTATAGAAATTCATTGTCTGATTCTGAGTTTAAGGAAATGGTGAAACTTCAGACCGGATTAAGAAAAGGCGATTCTAAAGCAGGCGCACAGCTTGATGGATATCGAACTGACTCACAGGTGGTTAATGATGCACTTGCTGGCGCCGGAATAAAAGATAAAGAAAAGTCTGCAAAATTTAGGGCTGCTGTTGATTCAGAGGTCCGTTTGTTTCAAGAAAAAACTGGTAAGAAAATAACTAATCCAGAATTGCAATCCATAACTGATAATATGTTAACTAAAGTTATCACTAAAAAGGGAATGCTATGGGATAGCAAGTCAATGAAATTTGAAGCTGAAGACATTGTTGACGTTGAGATTTCAGACATACCAAAATCAGAGAGAGCTAAAATTGAGGATACATTAAAACGTAGAGGTATATCAGTTAACAATGATGCCATCGTTGAATTGTACGTTAAAAAATTAAAATCAAAGTAGGCGATAAATGAACGAATATGATGAGTTAATTGATGGAGAAAAAAAACAATCTAACGAATACGATTCGTTTGTTCCATCAAAGCAAGACACTGCTGTTGAATTAAAGCAGTCGGCGTTTGTCGCAAAAGATAAGATGCCAGATGATCACGCAAAGAAAGTGAAGCTTGCCGACGAAATGAACTTACCTGTGGATTTCGTTGAGAGAAATTACGACAAGTTATTTAAAGAAAAAGAAAGTTCACAGCTTGAAAGCGAATATGACGCTATAATTAACAATAGCCCAAAACTTGCGGAGTGGCTGAAAGACCCGAATAACGCTGCGATTTCTAAAGATGACCTATCAAGTCTAAGTGCAATTGAGTCAGTTAATCGCGATCATGGATTTTGGTCTGAGGCATATGGCGCGCTCGGAAGCGGGATGGCGTCAGTTAGCGGTGGGCTTACAAAGCTTCCGGCATACGCTGGAAACTTATCTCTTATTCCATCAAATATAGTTAGGCGATCACTTGATATGCCAGAGGTCGCGTACTCAGGTGATAACGTTATATCTGATTACTACAAAGGTGAGGGCGAGAAATTTCAGACGCTATCTCCTACGGCTCAGAAATCTGTTTCTGATGAAATTGCAAAAGGTAATTATGCAAACGCTGGGAAGGCGATGGCGCTGCAGGTTATTCAAAGCGCTCCGACTCAATTAATGATATTGGGTTCAGCGTTCGCAGGAGTTCCAAACGTTGGTCTTGGAATCGCTGGCGGCTCGGTCGCTGCTGAAAAATCATCTGAGTTAATATCTCAAGGAGTGTCACCATTACAGGCAACGTCTGTCGGATCTGTTCACGGTACAATTGAGGCGGCATTTGAAAGTCTTGGAACTTTGGGAATATTGAAGACCTGGGAAAATTCGATTGCAAAAGAGTTTGGGAAAGAAACGTCTCGTGAGGTCGTTAAAGCTTTTGGCAAAACATTAGCTTACTCAATGATGGCAGAAGGTAACGAGGAGGCGGCAACAAGCATAGCTCAGGATTTTACTGATTACATTACTGGCGTTAACCCTGATGCCATGAATGGATCTATTCAAAGAGCAATAGATGCGGGTCTAGTTGGGGCAGCGAGCGGCGGACTAATGACATCACCGACTGGTATAGGTATTGGTATTCAGAGACAGTCTGAAATAAGAAATGCCAAGCTTGCAAAAGAAACTTATTTGTCAATAGGTGACGCTGCAAAAGATTCTAACCTTAGAAAAAGATTGCCTGAAAAATATCAAGAGTATGTCGATTCAGCAACTAAGGACGGCCAAGCATCAGAGGTTTATTTGCCGATTGAAGGAATGGAGACATACTTTCAAAAAAAGGGTATAAATCCAATAGAGGCCGCGCAGACTCTTGGCATATCTAAAGAGTATTCAGAAGCAAAAGAAACTGGGCAAGATATTAAAATACCTATTTCTACTGTTATCAATAAGCTTATAGATACTGAGCACTATGAAGGTCTAGCTAATGACATTAAGTTTAATCCAGAGGCGAAGACTGTTAATGAAGTCTCTCAAGAAAAGATAAATGACGAAGAGTTAAATGCTGAGATCCTTGCTGAATCAGAAGCAAAGCCTGTTACGTTTGACGATAAGGTTTCAAAAATAGGGCAGAGTGTATCGGCTCAATTAAGAGATGCAGGTCATTCTTATAAAGATGCGAATGCACAAGCTAAATTGTATGAGGCTTTTTTTAGGACACAGTCTGAAAATTCAGGCATAGCTCCTGATGAGTTATTCTCGAAATATAATTTACAGATTTCAAAAAGTGAGTCTCCGTCTGAAGTAGTTGATGAGTCTGTTTTGAATCAGTTTAAACTTAAAACTGGTCTACTGCTGGTTCCAAAATTATTACAAGATGGGTCTACTCAAATCGGCGATCCTGCTGATGGCACAAGCTTAAATACAAAATTAAATCAAGATGATGGCTCTTACGTTGTTAATGATTTGAAAATTAAAAACATGAACCTAGCATCTGATATTCTAACAGTGCTAGAAAACGCAGCTCAAAATAAGGGTGCAAATAAAATTATTGTCCCAGCGTCTGCATTAACCGGCGTCGCGTTTGATAAAGCAATTGGCGCTCTTGAAGGTAATGGGTTTAAGGCCGAAAAAATAAACGGCGAAACTATGATGACCAAAGCTGTTGAGGTTAAGTCTGTTCTGAAACAAGATACTCAAGGCCAAATAAGATTTGGTAAAGATCGCCAGTTTAAAATAGATCTGTTTCAGGCTGCAGATAAATCGACTTTCTTGCACGAATCAGCGCATTTCTTTTTGGAAGTAATGGGAGACATCTCAGAATCATCTGATAAAGCCAAGTCTGATTATGCTCAGATGTTAAACTTCCTCGGCGTTGAAAGCAGAGATCAGATCAAAGTTGAGCATCATGAAAAATTTGCAAGAACATTTGAGGCATATTTATTAAACGGCAAAGCTCCGACTTCAGAGCTTCGCCGTGCGTTTAATACTTTCAAAATATGGCTTACAAATATTTATAAAGATTTCATTGGTCTATCTAGGTCTGCTGGTGAAGAAATAAAACTCTCGCCAGAGATTACCGACATCATGGATAGAATGCTTGCGACTCAAGAAGAGATCGACGCAGCTCTTGGGCGCATGGGCGGCGAAATTATGCTTGGTGACCCGCGAGCAGCTGGCATGACTGAAGAACAGACTTACGAGTATTTATCGGCTGCAGAGTTTGCAAGGATGGATGCTGTTGAGCGCCTAGACGAGAAGCTTTTGAAGGAAGTCATCAGAAAACAAGACGCTGCTTACAAGAATAAATATGATGAAATATATGAGCAAGAAATGAAAGACGCTCTTGAGAAAACAGAATTCAAGGTAATTGCTGCGATTAAAAATGATTTTAAATTATCTAAACCAGTGATTGAAAAATCATATCCTGTATTCAAAAATTATCTGCCGCACGGATCTACTAAAGTCGAGGCAGGTCTTCATCCTGATTTCGTAGCTGGTATGTTTGGCTATGAAAATGGTCAGGCAATGTTGCAAGCTATAGCTCCTTATCGTCGTGGTATAGACGATTATGTAAAAACTCAAGTCGCGACAGAGATGAAGATAAAATTTCCAGAGTTATTAGAATCGCCTGAGCTGTCTGCTGAAGCACTAAAGGAAGCCCACAACGATAAACGTGGGCAGCTGAAAAGAATGGAACTTGAGTATTTGGCCAAAAATGATCCGAATGTTCTTAAGAATGTGGCGAGCGCCTTAATAAAAAGATTGCCAAAAGCTCAAGCAGTGAAAGAACAAGCGGTCAGTATTATTTCAACAAAGAAAGTTTCAGAGTTAAAGCCTAATATATATTTAGCAGCAGAAAGAAAGTACGCGAGAGAAGCATCGGCGCAGTACGTTAAAGGAAATTTTGAGGCGGCATTTGAGGCTAAAAGAAAAGAATATCTAAATTTTGAATTATACAGAGCTGCGCAGGAAGCTAAGGACGATGTAAAAAAACAGGTTAAGAACTTCAAGCGATTGTTTAAGTCAGATGAAAACCTAGCCAAAAGTCGAGACGTTGATTTGGTTAATGCTGGCCGTGCGATACTTGCGTCTTATGAGTTGGCTCGCGCCGATAAAACTGCAGATGAATACCTGACTAACTTAAAGTCTTATGATCCTGAAAAATATTCTGTTGTTAGTTCAATAGTGAATTCAGCAACTGAGGGAGCTGACAATTATTCAGATGTCCCATATTCTCAATTTCAAAACATGTCAGACGCCGTTAATGCATTGTGGGATTTAGCTAGATCCGAGAATAGAATTAAAGTTGACGGCGAATATATTGAGAAGAAAGACGCTCTTGAAATGTTATCTAATCGTGCTGCGGTTTTATCTGGCGGCAAGGCGCTTCCTGGATACAACAAAGCAATTACCGATGGCGAGCGCAGAGGATTCCAGTTCATGGGCGCTCTTGCTAGATACAGAAAGATCGAACATTGGGCCTATGCGTTTGACGGCGGCGATATTAACGGTCCAGCAACTAGACTTATCGTTAGGCCAGTGATCGAAGCTCAGACTCAATTTGATCTAAAGAAGGTCGATGTTTATAAGAAACTAGAAGAGATTTCTAAGGACTTGAATATTGATAGCAAGAAATCTTATCAAGCTGACGAGATCGGATATACGTTTAAAAATAAGCAAGAACTTCTACATGCTATCTTGCACACAGGAAATGAATCGAATTTAGAAAAGTTGTTACTCGGTAGAAATTGGGGATTTAAAAACGAAGACGGTTCGCTTAGTTCTAACCGATGGAATTCGATGATCGATCGCATGATTGGCGATGGGACTCTTACGAAGGCTGATTTTGATTTTGTTCAAAATGTTTGGGACTTAAATGAATCACTAAAGCCAGAGGCCCAAAAAGCTCATAAGGCTAGATATGGGTTTTATTTTAATGAGATAACTGCAAAACCATTTTCAAATAAATTTGGAGAATATCGCGGCGGTTATATGCCAGCGATTGCAGATAAAGAAATGAGTTTGGACGCGTCCATACGCGCAGACAAAAACGCTATTGAGGGAGTTAATAACTCGTTCATGTTCCCGACGACTGGCAGCGGGTTTGCTAAAGCAAGGGTTGCAAATTACCATGCGCCTCTAGAATTAAACTTAAATAAAATTGCAGGACACATAGGCCAGGTATTAAGATTTACTTATATCGAGCCAGCAATAAACGATGCTGCAAAGATTGCGAATTCTAAAGAATTTAAAAACAGCATGGCGACTGTCGATCCTAAAATTATTAGCGATGCGATTATTCCTTGGCTGCAAAGGTCGGCAGCGCAAAGGCTTGTTGTTCCTGGCGCAAACGCAGGCGTTGATAAGCTTCTAACTGCGTTGAGAAAAAATTCAAGTATGCAATTTATGGCTGTGAATGTTGCCAACTGGTTTCAGAATACGACTGGCATGTTTCAGGTATTAACAAGGGTTGACGCTGCGAACGTTGTTGGATCTGCAAAAGATTACATATCTAACTCTAGAGGATTTACTGATTCTATCATTGAAAAATCTGACTTCATGAAAACAAGAATCGGCGAGACTGCCAGGGATGTATCGGCTCATTTTAGCGAGATAGTTCTGCAGCCGACTAAGTTTGACAAAGTTCAGGATGCTGCGGCTAAGTATGCTTTTTTTGGAGAAAGAATCTCAAACTCATTGGTTGAAAATATAGCCTGGAATGCTGCATATCGAGAACAAATTAAAAATGGAGTTACCGAAAAGGAAGCTGTGAAAGTTGCTGATTCTGTAGTCAGGCAAACACTGACCGACTCAAGCCCTGCTGGTTCTGCTTTTGTTCAATCTGGTACACCATTTCAAAGGCTGTTTACGATGCTGTCAGGGTTCTTTTTTAACTCCGGCAACTTACTAATGTCAGAATGGTCGATTGCAAAACAACTTGGATTGTCTACTAAGGCAGGCGGAAAAAGAGCAAGTCAGGCGTACATCATGATCGTTATGGCTCCGGCTATTGTATCGGCTCTTATTATGCGAGCATTTGCAGGCAAAGGACTAGATGAAGATGACGATGGTAATTATTTTGATGACGCTTTTGATATAATGTTTATGTCACAGCTTAGGTTTATGACTGCTATGATTCCAGGCGGGACGATTGCAAATACTGTTCTGAATCAATTTAACGATAAGCCTTATGATGATAAGATCAATATGTCCCCTGCGTTTAGCGGGATAGAGTCAGCGGCTAGCGCATTGTCAAGTGTTCCAAAAGCCGTTACCGGCGAAGGTGACCCTTCAAAGGCTGTTAAGGATGCATTAACTGCAATAGGTTTATTCTCAGGACTTCCAGTCGGCGCAGCATCAAAACCTATAAGTTATCAGATTAAAGTTGAACAAGGAAAAGCGAAACCAAGCGGACCGATTGATTACACCAGAGGGTTAATCACTGGAAAACCAGGAAAATAATTGACTAAAGTTGATATTAAAATTGCAATAAAGTGAGGGTTTAAAATGAGTTTATCGTCAGCAACCAATAGAAATGATTATGCCGGAAATGGTTCGGCTGATACTTATAATTATACGTTTAGAATATTTGACCAAGATGACTTAAGGGTAATTGTTGCCGATTCCGATGGCGTTGAAACTGTTTTAGATATAGGAACAGATTACACTGTTACAGGCGTTGGAGCGGCAAACGGTGGGTCTGTCGTTCTAGTTGATAATGGTCAAGCCTGGATCGATGCTGAGGGTGATCTTGATACGGGTTACTCGTTAACCGTTAGGCGCGTTTTGCCTGTAATCCAAGAAACTGATATTAGGAATCAAGGCGCATTTTATCCTGAAATCCATGAAGATCAATTTGATAAATTAATCATGATCGATCAGCAACAACAAGATGATTTGGATCGATCTTTTAAATTACCTCAAACAATTCAATCTTCTGATTTTGACACTGAGTTCCCTGTCGGAATGGTTGGTAATCCAGGCGCTAGCTTAATTGTTAACGCAACAGGAGACGGTTTTGAAGCTGGGCCAACTGCAACGTCTATAGCTGCGCATGAAGCTGATACTACTAATATACATGGGATTGCTGATACTTCGGCGTTGGCTTTAACTGCTGACTCTGTTCAGAAATCAGGTGACTCAATGACTGGAATGCTTGCGTTTAATCAGCAAGTTGATTCTAGCTCATCTGGCGCAGGGGTTAGTTTAGCGCCTACGAAATCTATTATTAAAATAACTGGCGCTGTAACATCGATTAATAATATTACTTCTCCTGCAGACGGCAAGCTATTGATTTTAATAAATGGCGCTGGTGGAGCTGTAACGATAGTTAATAATTCTGGCGGCACGGCTGCAAATAGAATCTATACTGGTACCGGCGCGGACCTTGTTATTAATGATGGCTCAAGCATTTGGTTATCTTACGACAGCAACTCATCAAGATGGCGAGTTGTAGGCGGCTCAGGAGGAACGACGGCAACCGTTGGATCAGACTTAACTCTAACTGCAGGTGATACTCTTGCAATAACTCTTACTGACTTGATTCAAGTTTACAGAGTGCAAGGTAATGCTGCGGCTATCTCAATGTCTACAACAAACCCATTTGGTGCATCGGCTCCGGCTAACGGGACGCTAGTCGAAGTAATTGGAAATGATGATACGAATACAGTAACATTCACTTACTCTGATACTTCTCTTGGATTAGTCGGGAACTTCTCGACAATCGAGCTTGCCAAATATCAAGTAGCTGCGTTTAGATACAATACGACCTTAGACCGATTCGTTTTAGCTTACAGGAGTTAATTTATGAAATTTTTAATTTTAATCACGTTACTTATTTTGCCAGTAATAACGTTTGCCCAGAATAATGTTATTAGCGCCGACTTGATTGAGTCACACTTCGCAACAAAGAATTTTGTTTGGAATAGCGGAGCTGAGAAAAACAAGAATCTAATAACGGAGTCGGCATCGATCACAACAAGATCTACATCATCACCGCTTGAAGGTGCTGCAAGTTTTGCAATCGATGGGACTTCATCTGGTCAGACAGTTTGCTGGAACACCAAAACGATTGATTCAGTCTACAAAGATAAGAATTTCCAAGCTCAGTTTTACTTTAGCGGCGATGCAAGTTTATATAAAGCTTATGTAAAAATAGGGTCCAACAAGATCACATCAGATTTAACTCTAACAAATGAGATCAGCTCAAAAGAAGTTAATATCAATTTCCCAAGCGGCGACTTAAGCACTTCTCCTGTTGTTTGTTTAGAGACAACTTCGGCTTCAGCTGCTGCAATAAAAGTCGATAAAGTTTATTTGGGGCCTGCGTTTAATTTGCAGAATGTGAGTCAGTCTTATTTTGTTGGATCTGCTTATTTCGCAACAACGGCGTCTTGTACTTGGTCGAGAACAAATACGGCTCTTGGCGCATTCTCGACAACAGCGGCTTGTCCAGGGCCTACAATCGAATCAAATACTGGCCCAGAGGTTATCTCAACGACCGACACAGATTTGCCAAAGATTACATTGAGTAATTTAAAAGCAGGCACTTATCGGATTGTAACTCAATTTACAGGTTTCGTTGGGGCCTCTTTTAACATCGGTAGTTTTACTCTAAGCGATGGAACAAATCAAAGCGGTTACTGTTCCGCATCTGAGTCTGCGTCAGGATCAGATCTTATCCCGTGCACTTTGGAGTCTACATTCACTTATTCTTCGTCACAAAGTAGCGTTACGTTTGAAATATTTGGCGCGGCTCAGTCTGGGTCTATAAACATACAAAATGACATTGCTTTGCTTAAGACAAAAGTTTCAATTTATTATATTCCTAGTTCTTCTCAAATTGCGGTTAACCAAAACTCGGCTGGTTGGTTTGTTGACGCTAACATTTCAGGCGCTAGCCCTTCACTTGGAGCTTCTGCAGTATCTTCTTATGCGGAGATAACAGACGCAAGCTTGTCTATGACGCAAAATACTGGAAGTGCATCGGTACAGATCCCATGCTCATCAACTAATGCTTCCAGCGGCCTAACCTGTTCGTCTGGCAGCGAAGGCGTAGGAGTTGTGTTTAATGCTCCAGAGGCTGGACAATATCAAGTATGTGGTGAATTTACTCATCTATATAGATTGAACGCTACTTCAACTTATGTGCAAACAGCATTTCAATTTGTTGAAACTTCAAACACTTCTCAGACTATTTTGCAGGAAGGCAAATCTAGGACTAATAGTGGCTTTCAGATTGCCGCTGGGTCTGGTGTAGACCATGAACATTATGCTCCAATCAGCACATGCGGAACATTTAACTTTGCTTCTGCTGGACAGAAAACAATTCGATTAATGTATGAGCAGGCTGTCGGCGGCACCATTTTAGGATCATCAATATTAGCTGATTCAGATGCATCGTCTGGACAAAGAGACATCCATATCACTGTAGAGAAAATGTCAGGAGTTCAGAATGCTCCTGTTTTGGTACCGTACCGAGTCTATGCATTAAGTTCAAGTTGTGGGGCATTCTCAGGAGGTGCCGGTGTTCAAACTAACGTAACCAATTTGACTGTTACAGTAACCTCGACCGGAAGGCCAATGGTGCTGACTCTGGTTGCTGATGGATCGGCGAATTCTTCCTATTTAAATTATTCTTCGGGCGGCAGCGGTCTTCAGTTTTTCACTAAAGACGGCTCAAATATCGCTCAATTTACGAACAACACTACGACAAATCAAATTCCACCTGGGAGTTTTTTGGCGGTCGATCCATCGCCGACAATAGGGTCACATACCTACACTTTCGCCTACACCAATTCAACAAACAACTTTAACTGTCAGTATGTCAAAATGCTGGCTTATGAATTGTAAAAGGAATGTATAGATGACAAAACTAGACGACAAAACAACCATTCCATTAATCGGAGTTATCGTTGCCTTGCCTACATTGGTCGGATTTATCCTTTGGCTTGCTAGTATTAATTCGAAAGCTGACTCAGCTCTCGAACTTGGTCGATCTGTTAAACAGGAAGCAAAAGACGACAGAGCTGTAATTCATGAAGTTAGAGATATGATGATTGAAATAAAAGCAGAACTTAAAAAACAAAGGAGATAATTTGTGGAAGCAGTTCAAATGATTATAGATGTTCTTTGGCCGACGATTGAAGCTAACAAGCAGTTCTCATCTATCATAATGCTAATTGGAGCTATCAGGCTTGTAATAAAACCTTTGTGGTCAATGTACGAAGCTTACGTTAAATGGAGTGAATCAAAAGAAGATGATGCTAACTTGATTAAATTTAAAGATTCACAACTATATAAAGTAGGATGCTGGGCTATTGATTACATCTTTTCGGTTAAGGTTGGATCGCAAGTTGTTGCCGAGCCTGTTGTTGAACCTGAGAATAAACCAGTCGAAGAAAAAAAAAGTCCCCAATAACTGACTTAGGACTTTTGGCTGCCGCAGCTTATGGCGGTCCTCAAGGCGCATTACTCGCTGGTGTTATTAAGTTTGCACCTCTAGTTTGGCAAGAGTTTATTGCGGCGGTTAACCCTAATGATTTCGAAGGAGAGTTGAAAAATGCAATCGCAGAATTTAAAAAAGGAAACCAAATACCTTTGGAAGAACTTCTTAAGTCCAATCTCGCAGGCCTGCCTAGTGGGCAGCCTAATGCTGTTATTGTTGATAGCCTCCCTGGGGTGTCAGAGCTTGGTGAAAGAAAAAGCTCAAGTGACTTATTGGGAGAATAACTTTCCATTACCAAAAGATGTTTGCGATTTATTGGCGTCAAAAGGGAAAGATGGTTTTTATGGATTTCATCGAAAACTTAAATCAGAAAAGTATGAGTTAATTTCTGTATGTACACATAATGATTTTGTCGCTATTCCAGTTGAAACATTTCACGAGATGGTTAAATGATCGATAGGGAGTTTATAGCTCGCGCACTTATCGAGGAGGCAAATAAATATGTTGGGCATACCGAAAATATCGGGCAAAACAATCGTTCTAGTTTTATTGACTCTGTTAACAGGTTCATGGGCGTTCCTATCGGTTCGCCTTATTGTCAATCGAGCTTATATTTTATCGCCAATGAGGTGTGTAGAAGATACAGTCTTAAGAACCCTTTGCCTAAAACGGCTGGCGCGCGGGACGCATGGAACAAGTCAGTTAACTACAGAAGAAAAATTGCTAATGCGGAGGCTGGCGATTTCGTATATTGGGTATCGAAAACAGACAGATTAAAAGGCCATGCTGGACTTTATTTGACTCACGGTACTAATAAAGATTTTTTGACCATAGAATTTAATACAGATTCGGATGGCGGCAGAGATGGCAATGGGGTTTGGAATAGAACTAGGTTAGAATCTGGATCGTCAAAGCTTGATGTTCTCGGTGCTGTTGATGTTGCTCAATGGATTATTGATGCCACTACGCAGAGAGATTTATGGATTCCGTAAAGTTTACGAAACGCGAGCAATGGGTTATTGATGAGCTTATAAAAGGGCGTTCAAATCAAGAGATTGCAGACATACTTTTTATCTGCCGTAAGTCAGTCATATTTCATTTAGGAAATATCTATAGAAAATTTGAAGTCAAAACAAGGTCTCAGTTTCTTTGTAAGTATTTTACGCTACGCCTTGAGGCCTTACAATCTTCATTGATTTCGGAGCAATCACTAAAACTCGAATCCGACGGCCTGTCTGTCGGCGTTGGAAAACGATAACGATATCATCGCCTATTCTAATCGGCTCGTCGTAATCAACAGACAAAACAAGTTTGCCATATTCCTTTTTAGTTTTCTGATCCATTCCTTGATCCCCTATGTAGTTCTCTTGTTTTAGATGCCTCATTGATTAATTCATAAACTAGCTTAAGAAATTCACGAGCCGAGTCAATTGTAAAACTTACAGTGACCGACTCAGCCTCATCTGGATTTATTATTATAAAAAGCTGCTTGCCGTCTTCTGACATAGCTGTCTCAATTCGGTCCATATTAAAATGGTAACAGCTGGACTAGGTAAGTAAAGCTTGATTATTAGTATTGCATTTGATATACTTTAAAAATGGAAGCACCTAAAAAGAAAAAGAAAAAAGATTACCCACTTTGCATTAGGGTAGAGACATCTGACGTTGAGCGCGCCAAAAAGCTAGGCATCGATATTCCAGAGGCATGCAGATTGGCGATTAAAAAAGCTATCGAATTAGCTTCGGGATAAAAATTTTATTTTCTGAGCTTTTCTCTTTTGAGATCTGACGGATCTTATTAAGGCATGACAACGCATACCCGTGAGCTGATGTCAGGTTATGGCCAGATAGGTCCATCTTAAAAAGAGTTTCAACGCTTGGATCACTTACGACTTTAACTGTGCCGTCGTTTCGATCTTCGATCGTAATAGTTATTTTAGCCATATATTCCTTTCTGAATTAGCTCGACCAGCAGGACCACGTTAAAGCCAGCCGAGCCAATAATTTAATTACTTCTTAGGAGCTGGTTTTTTTACAGCTGCTTTTTTAACTGCTTTTTTCTTTGCCATTTTATCCACCTTTTGGTTAATGTTTTCCTCAAGAATCTTGAAGAATATTTTTAAGATCTGTCTTATGTCTCCAATTTTAACCTGAGATTTTCCAGCCTCTCGCTTAGCTATTTCCGATGCGTAAAAATTCATAACTTCTTTTTCCATATACCCTCCGGTAATAGTTACAATTGTAAAACATTTGATTTACAGACGCAATACTATTTAATATAAGCCAAGTATGCCAAAACTACACCTTACAATTATGATATTACTTTTTTGGATTGCATGTGCCTTCGCTGGATACATGTGCGGACTTAGCGCCGGACTTCCTGATGCAATCTCAAGCTCTATCTTGCGTTAGAAATCTTGAAGCTGTTCTTTAAGTTTATCGAAATTCGGCTTTCCTTCGAGTAGCGAAACTCTGCGAGTTAAAGCCTCGTTGCGGGTTTTTCCGGTTTCCTTAGCCTGTTCAACTTCCATCTTTAAATAATTCAAGCCTTCGCAGTTTTGATCCCCTCGCTCATTTGTCCAGAATAAATCTGATTTTACGTCTTGGAGCTTTTTTGAGATCCCGTGCAGATCGGCTTTAGCCAGCTCAATTGTTTTCTGTGTATCCGTCGCAAAGTCGTTGTGTTGGTCTTGGAACTCAGACAGCTCCGATCTAAGTTCGTCAATATATTTTCTATTAAGAATTAACTTATATTGGCACCATGCAATCTGCTTCTGTGTTATCCAATGCGAATAGTGAATACCGATTAGCGTGATTAGAATTAGTGTTAAGATTATGTAGGTCATTTACGTTTCCTCAATTTCATCATTGCTTATTGTAATTTTACCTTCGGGTTGTTTTTCGGCATCAACATTAATGTCGAGATCTATGACAACAACTACGTCATTAGTAAGGATTAGAGCGCCTTTAATTTCGTAGCTTTCATTTGTTATTTCTGGGAATATAATTTTATTCATTATGCACCGAACAGTTTCCGTCTAGGATTTCTTTAACTCGGTCTTTAGCAAAACAGTAGTCACATTGCCCATCATAATCACAGCCGCACGGCATAGCCTTATCTAACTCCTCTAGTGCGGATTTAAGTCGCAGATTTTCATCAAATAGCCTATCGAAAAGAGTGTGTAAACCGTGCAATTCTACGCAATCATCTTCTATTGTTAGATTTCCAGGTTCAAAAATAGCTGTTGTACCTTTGAAAATTGTCGTACTTATACGAGCTGAAAAAAGAAGATGACCAGATTCAGAATAAATACCGACATATTGTAAAGCAATCGGATCATGCGGATTCATTTCTGGGAAAATTATTTGTGATTTGTTTTGTATGCCGCCTTCTGTGCTTTCAAAATCCGCTGACACTCTAGCATAACCTTCACAGCTAAGCTCATTTGACTGTTCGTCTGTTGGTTCATCTGTGTGTAGCGCTATATAAAATTTATTCATTCCTTCACCTTCCATTCCGCTACAAGCTCGACTCCGCAGTGTTTGCATTTTGGTTTACTCGTTAAATGCGTCCCATAAAAATCAACTGTAGGCTCATGCTTACACAGCTCTTTCGGCAGTTCCTCGATGAAAGCAAGGCGGGCGCGGTGGCTAGGTCTATGCGCTAAATCCTGACGCCAGCCTTCAGACCAAGTATCAAATCCATAATTCTTTGATGGGCCAACAACCACAGGCCATGATTCAATCAGCTTGGTAAGCTTTTCATTGGCCTGTATTGCTGCCAATTCTTTAATAGAAGGTAATCCATGAAGATCAAAATCCTCTGGCGTGAATAGGTTTTTCATCATTCCCCCTTCAGTGTTTCGCGGGTTTCTTCTAACTCTTTCGCCCATATAGTAAACTCATGTGCAGGCACTTTCTTTTGAAGAAGTACGCCCATTAGAAGTTTTTCCGATTTATCAACGAGCTTCTTAAACCTCTCGGCGCGGTCCGTTTCTTTGTTTAAATCCTCTGCCGCTGCGAACATTCCATGAGCGTAACCTGACGCTGTTGCCTCAAGCTCCTTGATCCTCTGGTTAGCGGCTTCTAGGGCTGAGTATTCGATGTATTCCCAGTCGGCGGTGATTGCAAACTTTTGCCAACCGCCATTGTCAATAAAATGATCTTGCGGCCATAGTTCAGAGCGCCCCGGCAATCTTGCTTTAAACTTTTTACCTTGATGTGCTAGCTCGATTAGCTCGTGTAATTTTTTAGTGGTCATTTAAAAACTCCGAAAATTTCTCATGACCAAATTGACCCTTGGTGATTTCCAAAATAGCAGATGGTGTAATTTTCTTTGGCATCTGCTGCGACTCAACGAATTGTCTTGTTCCCATTTCGCATGCACCAGTAATAACTCTGTAGGCAACAATCGCTTCGTCTAAAGTAATTTCTTGATTTAAATCACCTCGCCAAGACTCATAAGGAGTCGTATCTCTTGAGCTGATTTTATATCTTAGATCAGCAATAGCTTTTTCAACTGTTTCACCGTGCGAAAATACTTCGCCTTTTTTAACAACGTAACTTGATTTTTTATCTAGAAATTCCTCGACTTCAAAGATCTCAACTTCGCCAATCCTCTTTTGAGAGAGGAGTTTTTTTGTGATTCCGTCAGCAAATACATATCCGCGACGAAGCCACTCTTCAAAACTAACACTTATCTCAGCAGGAATTTCTCTGGCATGAGCTGTATCCGATTTTTCTTCAATTTTAACAGGACAACCTTTGAACACGATCGTTGAATAGTCTAAAGCTTTTTTTACTAGAACATAGCTTGATAGGACGAGCGCAAATGATGAAACGAAAAGGTCAACGCTTGAGTTTTCCCAAGCTACAACGCTTGAGTTTTCCCAAGCTACAACTCTTGAGTTTTCCCAAGCTTCAACGCTTGAGTTTTCCCAAGCTTCAACGCTTGAGTTTCCCCGAGCTACAACGCTTGAGTTTCCACAAGCTTCAACGCTTGAGTTTCCCCAAGCTTCAACGCTTGAGTTTTCCCAAGCTTCAACGCTTGAGTTTTCCCGAGC
>ERZ761584.58-NODE-58-length-40498-cov-52.324951_pt1 | contig 40498 bp, 44 predicted proteins | sample MGYA00512168_ERZ761584 | MGnify/ENA primary metagenome ERZ761584 (study PRJEB28899, sample SAMN03785564) | bioreactor sludge metagenome | biome: EBPR Sludge; feature: EBPR Bioreactor; material: 0.22µm filtered reactor supernatant | place: Saint Lucia: Queensland...
CACCTCGTCGCGCTGGAAGTAGGCCCGCTGCTTCGCCTTCACCTCGTCGCGCTGGAAGTAGGCCCGCTGCTTCGCCTTCACCTCGCGGTACTGCTGCGCCATCCGGCGCGCCACCGGGGAGTCCGAGGCGAGCATCTGCTCGATCTCCACGTCCGAGAACCGAGGCGGTCGCGGCATTACGCGGCGCAGCCGCGTGTGGGAGCCGGCGGCGCGAACCCCCCTCGGTTCCTCTTTTCACCCCCCGCCGGCTCCCGCTCCAGCCCCTCACTCCGAGATCCGGGCCGGAGCCCACGAGCGCCAGAACCTCCGGCGCTGGTGACCTGATCCATCGCGACCAGCGCCTCGAGCTCGCGCGTGGCGTCCATCATCGCCGCGAGCGCGTGCTCGAGATCGTCTCGCGCCTGCGCGCCGGCGACGCGCTCGGCGACCAGCGCGGTGCGAAGCTCCGCGCACTCGCGCTCGCGCACCGTGAGCAGGCGCCGCAGCAGCGCCACCTCGTGCTCCAGCACCTCGGGCCGGCGCGGCGCGGGCCGCTCGGTCGCCGCGTAGGTCATCGCTCCTCCTCCTCGTTGTCGGCCTCGACGACGATCTCGCCGCTGCCCTCGCACAGCTCGCAGTCGTGGTAGCCGCGCTTGCCGGGCGAGCAGATGCAGCCGCGCGGGCCGCTCTCCGCGACGTCGTACGCGGTACAGCACACGGTGTCACCTTCGCCCGCGCAGCGCGGGCAGCGCTCGGTGCGCATGCGAGCCGGCGCCGCCGCCGTCACGAGAGCCACCCGAGCCACTGCATCACGAGCTCGGCGCCGGCGAACGCGAGGCCGGCCGCGACGCCGAACGCCGCGGCCACGGCAAAGGCCGGCACGATCGAGGGCCGGCGCCCGCCGTCATCGAGCTCGCGCTCGAGCTGCGCGACGTAGCGCCGGAGCGCCTCAGCGCGCAGACGCTCCTCGTGAAGCTGCGTGCTCACCCGCGCCGGACGCTCGGCGCACCGTTGCACCGGCGCCGTCGCAGTCGCCTGCTCGGCCGGCTTGCGTGCCGTCATCCCTCACCCCCCTGTGCGAATGGGTCGCGACCGAGCGCACCGCCCGCGCGCGGCGGCGTGCCGTAGATCTGCGTGGGAAGGCGCGGGCTCGGTGGCGCGAGCGGCGCGAAGGGGTCGGAGGCGCAGTGGCCGAGCGGCGCTCGGCCTTCCTCTCGCGGCTCCTGCGCCGCATGCATGCGCGCCAGCATCCGGCGCGACGATTCGGTCACCATCGGCGCCCACAGGCGCCAGAGCAGCCACTTGAGCACCGGGTCGGGCACGCGCGACCAGAACGGGTGAGGCGCCGTCACCGCGCGATCCGGCGGCGCAGGCGGAGGAGGCGGGGAGGGTGGGGATGCGGCGTCATTGCGCATACACAATGCACACTGACTGCGAGACCGTCAAGGCCTGTGTGCGCTACCCCTGCGCTTTGGCATGCCTGTCTGGCCTGCGACCCCGATGGAGCGGAGGAGCCGTATCGAGCGGCGCAGCGTCATGATCCCAGAGGTAGGAAGTCGGTATCTCAAGGGCCTCGGCGATCCGCGAGACGGCGTCGTAATCGGGCTCCCCGATGCCGTTCTCCCACCCACCGATTGACCTGTGCCCGATGCCAGTGCGCTGCTCTAGCTCACGGTGGCTGAGCTTGCGCGTGAGCCTCCACCAGAAGAGCTTCTCGGCAAGCGTGGGATGCTGACGCTTACCCCTGCTCGGCTGCTCTGTGCCATTCACGTGCACATTGTAGGAGATTCGCGAGCAGCGGCAGCGGCATAGCAGCGCAGTTGACGGAGGCGCAAATACTGTGCAGGATGCCTGCTCCATGCCGCCGCGCGCTGCCCGCAACCCGATCCTCGCCTACAAGTCCCGCCACGACCTGACCTACCGCGAGCTGGCCCGCCGGCTCGGCTGCTCCTGGGACCTGGCCCGCAAGCTCGGGGCACCCCGGGGCGACACGGTCGTCTCGGCGGCCATGGCCCTGCGGTTCCACCGGCGGACCCGGGGCGAGCTCGCGTACGCGGACGTGATGTCGTGGGTGGGCGAGCGGCTCCGCGGCGGCCGCCGCCGCCGCAAGGGCAGGGGGCGAAGGTGAGGGGGGCTCCATGGACTGGCTGCTCGGCTCCGACCCGACGATCGGATCGCTCTCGCTCCTGGTGAGCAACCTCTGCGCCTTCTGGATCTGCCGGATGCTCGCCCGCGCTACGCGGGAGGTGTGGGCCGAGACCCGGCTGCTCCGGGAGCAGCGGCTCCGGGAGGGCGCGGCACGGGAGCGCGCAGCCGAGCGCGATGCCAGCGGCGCAGCAGGGCCGGAGGCGTGATGTGGACCTCGATCTCGGTCAGGTCCGCTTCGCTCGCGGCCACCCCCGACACGTCGACGAGCACCAGGCTCATGCGGCCGGGCGCCGTCTCGAGGTCGACCCGTACCTCGCGATTGCGGCGCTCTCTCTGGTCCACAGGGGTGGCTTGGTGGTGCAGGCTCGCACCAGCAGGCTTCCGGAGCCGGATCCGGTCCACGACCATGCTCCGGAGCGTCTGGTTCTGCACGCGAACCTCGACGCCGAAGCCCTCTGGCCGCGCCTCGCGTGGCTCGAGCGTGACGGTCGGCGAGTGGTTGAGCGTCTGCTCACGCTTGAGAAGCACGGCGGTTGCGAGGCTCCCGAGCGCGCCGAGGATTGCGGCAACGCTACCGAGGCTGATCTCGAGGCGCATCGCGTCCCTCCCGCTCGCAGGCGCAGCGCGAGCGCTGGGCCGCTACATCACCCGCCACCCGCGCCCGACCATGCAGTCGTCCCAGCGCCGCGAGGCGGTCTGCTCGTCGATCAGGCCGACGCCGGCCTCATTGCGGCAGGCGGCCGAGTCGCTGTCGAGCTCGTACTGGCCGGCTCCGGGCTTCATCCACATCCGGCGGTTGCGCGCGCCTCGCTCCATCTCGGCGAAGCCCGCCTCGATCACCGCGCACCCGAGCACGGGAATCGCCAGCACCAAGAGCCACGCCGCCTTCATCCTCCGCCTCCCGCCGCCCCCCGGAGCCGCATCATGACACACGTCGGGGTCGATCAGCCGTCCTTCGATGCCGTCTGCGCCCTGCTCGAAGAGCTCGCGGAGCTGCGCGAGTCGCTACGCGGGTCTGGCGCCGGCCCGCTCGAGGGCCCGAGTGAGACGCTCTACCGCGAATCGGATCTCGTCCGCGTGGATGTAGAACTGGTGTCCGCAGCACCCGCAGCGGTGATCAAACTCCAGTGTCAGCCGACGCAGCTCCTTCTTGACCTGGTGTCCGCACTGCGGGCACGCAAGGCGCAGCATGACGCCCTCGACCATGGCTAGTCCCCTCCCGGAGCCTGCCGGCTCCGCGCTGGTGTTGGTGGCTCTCACCAGCCTACACCGGCGGGCTCCGGGTCAGGGGACGTGCAGGGCCCGCGAAGAGAGCTCGGAAACGAGGGTCGTCGCCGCGTAGCGCCACGAGGACGTGACAGGGGGGACATGTCCGCGACCAGCACCACCACGAGCGAGCGCACCGCGCGCATCGCCGCCGCCGAGCAGCGGGCAGCGCTCATGCCGTGGGTCAACTCCTTGCCCGAGCCCGAGCTGCTGCTCGTGGGCGTCGCCATCGAGAGCCCGCGCCTGGTTGCCGCCGCGCGCCAGATGCTCGCGCCCGCCGACTTCGCCGACGCCTTCCTCTCGCTCGCCTGGTGTGAGCTCGCCGCCGTCGAGCCCCTCCCAGGCGACCGCGCACAGGCCCACGCCGTCGCGCTCGCCGATCGCCTGATCGCCCGGCACGGCCTTGACTACGGCTGCCTCGCCAAGCTCGGCATCGTCTACGCCCGCACCGTCGACGACGCCGACCCCGACACCTTCAGCGCCCACGGCGCCCTGCGTCTCGCCCGCATGATCCGCCGCCAGCGCCTGCGCGAGCAGCTCACCGCCGCCGCCCGTGACCTCGTGCGCGACCCCTCTGCCGAGCACACCGCCCGCGTCGCCGCCGCCGGCGCCGCGCTCGAGCAGCTCGACCGCGAGGACGACGCCCCCACCTACGCCACCACCGGCACCACCGGCACGGCCCTGCTCGAGGCCTCGAGCGAGCCCGCCCCCGATCCCGTCGTCCCGGGCCTGCTGTGGCCCGGCCACGTCAACGTCCTCGCCGGTGCCAGCAAGCTCGGCAAGACCTTCCTCGCCCTCGCCGTCCTGCGCGCCGTCGCCACCGGACAGCGCCCCTGGCCCGGCTGCCCGCCGTGCCCCGTGGGCCGCGTCCTGCTCCTCTCCCGCGACGACACCACCCCCGAGATCGCCCGGCGCCTTCGCCTGCTCGACCCCTCCGACCTCGCATGGGCGCACCGCATCACCGTCGTCGGCAAGGAGCAGCGCCCCGCCACGCTCGACGGCCAAGGGCTCGCGGCGCTCGAGCGTGCCGTCGCCGCCGCCCAGCGCGCCGGCGATCCCTTCGCCGGCGTCGTCCTCGACCCGCTCGCCCTGCTCACGCCCGGCGACATCAACCGCGAGAGCGACGTCGCCCCCGTGCTCGAGGCGCTCGAGCACCTGTGCCTCTCACGCGGCCTGTGGGTCTGGGTGCTTCACCACGTGCGCAAGATGCCCGGCGACGCCAAGGCCGCCGCCGCTGCCCAGGTCAGCGACGACGACCAGGCCATCTTCGACGCCGTCCGCGGCTCGGCCTCCATCGTCCAGATCGCCCGCGCCATCGCCGTGCTCACCAAGCCCGCCTCCCACCTCCGGCGGATCTCTCCGCGCAGCAACCTCGGCCCCGCCAGACCAACCGAGCTCGCCGTCTGCGACCCCGGCGAGCACGAGGTCCGCTACCTCCGACCCGCCGACCCCGCCGCGCACCACGTCACCATGCTGTTCGGACCCGAGGAGCCGTTCAGCTTCAGCGACTTCGTGCGCCGCTCGGATGGCCTCCCGACAGGCTCCGACCCCTCGAACGCCGCCAAGCGACGACATCATGCCGCATGGGATGAGGCCCTCCGCGCCGGGGCGATCGCGCCGTCGGAGCGGGTCAGAGGCAACCAGTACTACCGACTCACTGTCACGACGTCGGCCGTCGGCCACCACGTCGGCCACCACGTCGGCCACGGGGCCGACGACGTCGGCCACGCAGGGGGGGCTCTTAAGAGCCCCCCCCTTGCGAGTGGCCGACGTGACGTCGGCTATGGCGTCGGCCACTTCGACCCCTCAGACCCCATGCCGCCTGCCCCGGAGGGGACGGATGACCTCGAGTGAGAGGGGAATTCTTGAGCGCGATGGTCGGGAATTGAAGAGACGGGCGGCAGGTCACAGCGTGAGGCGGATTGCGCACACCGCTCGGTGCGGCTCGGTCCTGCCCGCCGGTCCGGGCGCGGCGCACGCTGCTGCGACCGCGTCGGCCCCGGGGTCCCGGGCGGATCGACGCTTCTGAGAACGTGCATTCTCATGAGCGTGAGCGATGCGCTGGCGTGCCCGCACGGCAGGGCGTTGACGTGCGCTGCGGCATGCCGGGTGCGGCCTCGGACGCGCCGCGCAAGGGGAGAGGTCCCTGCCCGGGCGGCGCTCGGGGCGGCGTCGAGGTCGACCGGGAACCGGGGCCCCGCCGCGCGGACCCTACCCACCGCCCCTCTCGCCCCTCTCACGACGAATCTCGCATGAAGGTGACCCTATGGCTCGCGCAGCCGGTGCGCAACGGAGCTGCGCGTGGCGTGGCGGCGCGATGAGCGGGCAGCACGTGCGCAGGGCCGGCTTGGCTTCCGATCGTGTCTCTACGGGCCTTGTGCGCGTTCGGGTGCTGGGCCTCGACCTTGGCACGCGGTGCGGGTGGGCGCTGGCCGAGGGGGGGCAGGTGGTGTCGGGGGTGTGGGATTTGCGGCCGCGGCGCTTCGAGGGGGGCGGGATGCGGCTGGTGCGGCTGCGGCGGCATCTGGCGGAGCTGGCGCCGGGGCGGGTGTTCTTCGAGGAGGTGAGGCGGCATTTGGGAACGGATGCGGCGCACGTGTACGGGGGGATGCTGGGGATCGTGAGCGCGTGGTGCGAGGAGAGCTCCGTGGCGTACGCGGGGGTGCCGGTGGGGACGGTGAAGCGGCGGGCGACGGGCAAGGGCAACGCCGGCAAGGGGCAGATGGTGGAGGCCGCGCGCAGGGCGTTCGGCCGGCCGGAGCTAGTGAGCGAGGACGAGGCGGACGCGCTTTGGGTGATGCAGTGCGGGCTGGACGAGCTCGGGGGCTGATTCGGCTGTGGTGGTGTCGGCGGCTGCCGCAGGCGGCGCTCATTTCCGTGGCGCAGTGCGAGCGCAACGCGGAGAGGGCGGCGCTGGCGCAGCGTGCGCGCGCGATGCGGTCGCACGCGCTGCCGGGGGGCGGTCAGCGGCCGATCGACGCGGCGTGCGTGCTGGTGCACCTCGCGCCGTGCGTTGGGTGTCCGGGGGTGGTGGCGCTGGCGAGGCGGCGTGGGCAGCGGGAGCCGGACCGCGTGATCGATCCGCGCGGCGGTGTGGAGGCCGGTAAGAGCTCCTCTTACCGGCTTTCTGCACCGGGTGGCGAGCCGCAGCGGGAGCCGGCGGAGCCCAACCGCCGGCTGGCGCGGCGATGGAAGGACCGATAGGGCGCACGGGTGTGGCGGGAATGATGGTCGGAGCGGATGGGCTCGTGCGGGCACCGGCGCGCGTGCCGGGGCGCAGGGCTGGGCGGCGTGTGTCGCCCGCCATGGCGGAGCGGTTTCTCGCGATCGTGCGCGAGCAGGGGCTGTCGATCCCGACGGCGTGCGCGATGACGGGGATCTCGACGCAGTGGGTCGAGCTGCGCCGCGCAGCGGATCCGCGCTTTGCCGACGCGCTCGCCCAGGCGCTCATGCCCTCCCTCGGCGAGGTCTACGACGCGGTCAAGACGGCGGCGACACAGCGCGATGATCGCGGTCGGTTCGACGTGCGCGCGCAGGAGCTGTTCCTAACGCTGCACGATCCGGCCTACCGGCGCGGAAGGCGCGAGCTGCTCAACGTGGCGCCGCCGTCGGCGGCGGTGCAGGTGAACGTGGCGCCGGTGGTGCTCACGGCCGAGGAGCGGCAGGTGGTGGCCGAGATCGCGCGGCGCCGGCTCGGGATCGGGCCGGGCGCCCAAGGCGAGGCCGACGCGGCGGGCGCGGACGAGGCGATCGACGTGGCCTGCGAGCCGGCGCAGCCCAGTGAACACGCCGGCCCGGGCGCCGCGGCGCCGTGTGAGGCGGGCGATGCCGCGGGGGATTGACGTGCCGGTCTCGCACGGCGCGCGCGTGGCCGCGGGCGTGAGCGTGCCGGGCTTTCCTGGCCCGGCTCCCGGCCCGCCGCCGGCTCCGGTGCCGGTGGTGGCCTCGGCCGTGCGCGCCCATGCGATCCTGCTGGTCTCTCAGGTGGTCGATGATGCGAGCACCAGGCTCGCGCTCTTGCCCGCCGAGAAGGCGGCGCTGCGCGCTGCGTGCACGGCGCCTCTTGCGGCGCTGGTGCTGTGATGGGCGCGGTCGCGCCGGGCAGCGGCCCGCAGGCTCCGAGCCTCGAGCAGGTCTCGCGGGCGATGCGGCTCTCGGCGATGAGCCTCACGGTCGACGGAACGCCCTTCGACCTGGTCCGCTACCCCTTCCTGCTCGACATCTTCGACGAGGAGTCGCCCGACATCGTGGTTCGCAAGGGCGCGCAGCTCGGCTTTACGGCCTGCATGGTGCTGCGCACGATCGACATGGCGCTGCACACCTACAAGCGGGGCGTCCTCTACCTGATGCCGACCCGCGACGACGTGAGCGACTTCAGCAAGTCGCGCTTTGACCGGATGATGAAGGAGAACCCGGCGCTCTCGGGCCTGGTCTCAGGAACCGACGCCACGAACATCAAGCGCATCGGCGAGACGTTCCTCTACTTCCGCGGCTCGAAGGGCAAGAGCGGGCTGAAGTCCATCCCCGTGGACGCGGTCATCTTCGACGAGCGCGACGAGATGGAGAGCGCGCAGGTGCGGCTTGCCATGACGCGCCTCGACGGCTCGGCCTTCCGGCACACCGTCTCGCTCTCGACGGCGACGATTCCCGACTTCGGCGTCGACCACGATTACCAGCTCTCGGATCAGCACGCGTGGATGATCCGCTGCAGCGGCTGTGGCGGCTGGACGTGCATGGAGCTCGACTGGCCCGATTCGATGGCGCGCGACCGGAGCGGCAGGGCCTATCGCGCGTGCAAGCGCTGCCGCAAGCAGATCCAGGTGCGGGCCGGCCAGTGGGTGCCGGCCCAGCGCGGGCGCGAGAAGCGGGGCTACTGGGTGAGCCAGCTCTGCTCGCCCACGGTCTCGCCGCAGATCATCCTCGACGAGTTCGAGGATCCGGCCCACGACCCGCGCGAGTTCGCGAACAGCCGCCTCGGCCTGCCGTGGGCCGACACCGACGACCTGCTCGACGAGGCGACGCTGAAGGCCGTGGCCACCGATCAGCCGCGCCGGCGCAGCACGCAGGGGCCGGCCTTTCTCGGCGCCGACGTGGGCAAGCACGACATCCACTACTTCGTCGGCGAGCGGCGCGAGGGCCTGCTCGAGATGATCGACTACGGCACGCTCGCCGACTTCCCGGACCTGCTCGACGTGATGCAGCGCTGCAACGTGGTGGTCGCGGTGCTCGACGAGATGGCCGAGACGCGCAAGGTCCGCGAGTTCAAGGCCGCGCACGGCGAGGTCTGGGGCTGCTGGTACTCCGACGCGCAGCGCACGGGCTACGACTGGGGCGTGAAGGAGCGGCGCGTCGCGGTGAACCGCACCGAGCTGCTCGACCAGTCGCACCGCGTCATCACCCAGAAGCAGTGCACGCTGCCGCGCATCGATGATCGGTGGCCCGAGCTCGTGCGGCACATGACGAACCTCGCCCGCATGGTGACCGACGCCGCGCAGACGGGCCTGCCGAAGATCCGCTGGGTGGTGCGCGGCGGCCGCAAGCTCGATCACTTCCGCCACGCCTTCGCCTACGCGGTGCTGGCGGCCGAGCAGTGCCCAATCTCGGAGCGCGCACGCAAGATCATCACGCCGCGCGAGTTCGGCTCCGGCAGCCGCTCGTGGATGAGCGCCTAGACCGTGATCGATGCCACCACAGCCGAGGAGCGGCTTCGCCAGGCGCGCGCCGTCTACGAGCGCTGCGTCGACCACTACGAGCGACAGGGCTGGTTCGACGACGTCAAGCGCGACTACGAGTTCTATCACGGCTACGGCCAGTGGTCGGCCGACGACCTCGAGCACCTGCGCCGCCAGAACCGTCCCGCGCTCACGTTCAACCTCATCCACTCGAAGCTGATGCACGTGATTGGCACCCACGAGGACAACATGCAGGAGCCCGTGGCGGCGCCCGTGGGCATGGAGGATCGCCTGCTCGCCGAGATCCTGAACCACGTGCGGGACCGGATCTATGCCGAGATCTCGGCCGAGGACGTCGACGCGCAGGTCCATGAGGAGGGCGTCGTCGTCGGCATCGCCAATGCCGCGCTCGACGCGATGCCGGACCCCGAGGACCCGACACGCCTCAAGGTCGGCCTGTACTTCGCCGGGCCCTTCGAAGTGCTCTGGGATCCGGCCTCCGAGCGGCGCGACCGCCGCGACGCGCGGTTCGTGCTCTGGCACCGCTGGCTCTCGCGGTCCGAGTTCAAGGTGGAGTATCCGGAGTTCGCCGGCCGCATCGAGGAGATCTGCGCGAGCCAGGGGTGGACAGGGCCCTCGGCGCGCGACCGCACGTTCGCCGAGCCGCGCGCGAAGGACGACTACCAGCGCCGCAGGGATCTGCTCTACTACGACGCCCGGCAGGACATGGTGCGGGTGATCCGGCTCGAGTACCGGCGGCCCGAGCGCGTGACGGTCGCCCTCGACCCGGTCTCGGGCGCCTCTCGCGAGGTCGATCCCAAGACGCTCGCGCTGCTCCGGGACCTGGCGCCCGATCTCGCGTCTCAGACCTTGTGGCGCGAGAGCGTGCACTGGATCGAGTTCGTGGGTCACGAGGTGCTCTTCGATGCCCCGTCCCCGCTGCCGATCGACGACTTCTCGATCTCCTGCTTCGTCTGCCACCAGGACGACCGGGGCCTGCCGTACGGCAAGGTGCGCCAGCTGCGCGATCCGCAGAGCGAGCTGAACAAGCGCTACTCGCAGATGCTCCACCTGCTGGTGCAGCAGACGCAGCCCGGCCTCTACGCCGAGCAGGGCGCGGTCGCGGACAAGGCGCAGGCCGAGAAGAGCCTCAAGATGGCCGGCACCGTGACCGAGCTCGGCCTCGGCGGGCTCGCGAAGATCCGCGAGCGCAGCGTGCCGCAGTTCCCGGACGGTGCGGCGCAGCTTCACCAGCAGGCCATCCGCCTGTTCGAGATGATCTCGGGCATCGCCGGCGACCAGCTCATGGAGCCGCGGGGCGTTCCCGAGGCCGCGGCGACGGCGCAGCTCAAGCACCGCCAGAGCCTGCTCGCGATGCGGCCGGTGATCCGCGGCTACGACGCCTACCAGCGCGCGGTCTTCGGCAAGCTCATCAAGCTCATCGTGCGCGCGATTCCCGACGCGCAGATCGCGGACCTGCTCGGCAACAGCGAGCGCTACCGCGTGTCGGGTCACGTGGTGACGGACGCGGAGACGGGCCAGCAGGTGATGATCGGCGACATGCGGTCGCTGCGGTATCAGATCGAGGTGCGGCCCGCGGACGAGAACAACAGCGAGCGCCTGCTCGAGCTCTCGACGCTCATCCAGCTCATGCAGCTCGGCCACCCGGTCGACCCGGACGTGCTCACGGACCTGACGAGCCTGTCGGCTGACAAGAAGCAGGCCCTCAAGCGCTTCGCGCGGCAGCAGGCCGCGCTCCAGGCCCAGACCGCGCAGGCGCAGATCAAGTCGAGCGAGGCCCAGCTCGCCTCGCAGCTCCGGCTCGATCAGGCCGACCGCGAGCTCGAGGCTGCGACGATCGCCGAGCGTGCCCGGCACAACAAGGCGCTCGAGGATCTGCGCGCCGTGCAGATCGGCAAGGACATCGGCGCCGTGCTCGACGGCCGGGATCTCGCCGAGCAGCAGATGGTGCTCGATCTCGTGAAGCAGGCCCTCGCGAGCCACGACCGACGACACGCAGCCACCTCGCGTGCAGGAGTGACGGCGCCCGCAGCGCCGCGATAGGAGACACGATGGCCAGAGACAGCAGCGAGAAGACCGAGGAGCTGGTTCCGCTCACGGACGCCGAGCGGGCCGAGCTCGCCGGTGGCGAGTCCGGGGCTCCGGCAGATTCGGGAGCCGCGCCGGCAGAGCAGGCGCCGGCGGCGTCGGCCGAGGCGCAGCCCGCCGCGGGCGAGGCTCCGGCCGCGGCGCAAGGGGCCGAGCCGCCGCCGGCGGCGCCCGCTCCCGAGACCGCCGAGCAGCTGCGCGAGCGGCTTGCGCGGCGCGAGCGGGAGATTCGCGAGGACCGCCGCCGCTTCGCGCGCGAGCGCGACCGGCTCGCAGCGGCGCTCGAGGCGGCCGAGCGCAGGGCCGCGGCCTCGCCCGCTCCGGCCGCCGCCGCGCCCGCGCCGCTGCCCGGCATCCCTGTCGAGCTCGGCGCCGACGGCCAGTACCGCATCGACGCCGAGTCGCTGCGCCAGGCGCTCGCGCGAACCCACGCCGCGCAGGCGCAGGCGCAGGCGCCCGCTCCCGGGCCGTCTCCCGCGCGGGAGGTGCAGGACCGGGCCGCGCAGTACGACGGCTGGCGCGCGCAGATCCTGAACGAGGCGCCCGATCCGGGCGCCGCACGCACGGCCATCGAGGCGCTCGAGGCGGCCTACACCTGGCTCGACCAGCGCACGGTGCAGGCCGTTCGCGAGGCCGGCTACATGCCGCGAGGCGTCGGCGAGCTGATGAACTTTCTCGAGAGCGAGGGCGTGGCGCGCGAGTTCGCCGAGAAGTACCCGGGCATCGAGATCGACGAGCTCGTCGAGGCGCCGAGCGACGCGTACCACATGCGCCGCACGCTCTCGCGCTACATGGCCCGCGCGTCGTCGGCGCCGGCCGCCGAGCCGGCAAGGTCGTCCGGCCCCTCGCCGGCGGCATTCGCGGCCATGGGGCAGCGGCCCCGGCCGATGGCCATGAAGGGCCGCGCGGCGCCGATCGAGACCACGCTCCAGCGCGCGGGGAGCCTCACGGCCAAGGAGGTGCTGCGCATGGGCGACGAGGAGTTCCGCGAGCTCGAGGAGCTTGCGAAGTCGATGTGATCCGATAGGGCAGGTCCCGAAGGCGCCTACCCGGGCGGAAAACGGGATGCCCCGCGAGGGGCTGCGGCGTAGAGAGGCTCTGACCCGCCAGGGCCGCGTCCCCGGGGCGATACACGGGAGGCCCGCAAGGGCTGCGGCGTAGCGGCTCACACCCGCGGTGAGCGCGCCGGGGCGATCCCCGGATCCAGCGACACGACGGCGTGTCGAGGCATCGTGCGAGCCCCGGCGGGTGGCCGGACGCTCGGCGCGCTGCCGGATCCAAAGGGTCCAGCGATGGCCACCACCGAGTTCGGCATCAACAGCCCGCAGTCCGTGAAGGTCTGGAGCAAGCTCCTGCTGCGGGAGTCGATCTACAAGACGTTCGCGAAGAAGTTCATGGGCAGCGGTGAGGACTCGATCATCCAGATGCTCACCGATCTCGAGAAGACGGCCGGCGACACCATCAAGTACGACCTGCTGATGGCGATGGCCGGCTACGGCGTGCGGGGCGACGCCGTGCTGCTCGGCAACGAGGAGGCGATGGTCTACCGGCAGGACTCGGTCCTCGTGGACCAGCTCCGGCACGGCCACGCCTTCCGCCGCATGAGCCAGCAGCGGACGCTGCACGACATGCGCGTCGATGCCCGCAAGAACCTCTCGGACTGGTGGGCGGCCCGGCTCGACGAGCTGCTCTTCGGCCAGCTCGCGGGCACCTTCAGCGCCGCGACCGGCGCGCCCAGCGAGTTCCAGAACTTCGCCGGCAACACGCTGGTCTCGGTGACCGGAGACTCGGCGCACTACCTGAACCGCGCCACGCAGGCCTTCCGCACCGAGCACATCGAGCAGCTCGTCGAGAAGGCGAAGAACGCGACGCCGCTGATTCGCCCCGCGCGGATCGACGGCGCCGAGCTCTTCGCGCTCGTCGTGCATCCCAACTGCATCACGGATCTGCGCACGAGCTCGACCAACAACCAGTGGATCGAGATCACCAAGTTCGCGAACATGGGCGACGTCAAGAGCAATCCGTTCTTCACGGGCGCCGTCGGCATGTGGGCGAACACCGTGATCTACGACTCGACGCGCGTCCCGATCCTCAGCCCCGGCGGCTCGCAGTACGCGCGCTGCCTGTTCCTCGGCGCGCAGTCCGGCGTCATCGCCTTCGCCAACGCCTACTCCCGCTACGAGCAGGAGGAGGTCGGCCGCGAGAACATGATGAGCTGGTACGAGGAGAAGCAGGACTACGGGAACCTGAAGGGCGTGGGCTGCGGCGCCATCTTCGGCGCCAAGCCCTCGATCTTCAACTCGGCGCGCTTCGGCATGATCGCGATCGACATCCTCGCGGCCGCGCACGCCTAGCACAGATGACGAAGGCCTCCCGCGAGGCCTTCGCACAGGAGCAGCTCCATGGCCACTCTCACCGCAATCCCGAACGACCGCACCGCGAACCGCACGTCCGAGGTGCTCTACCGCCGGGCCACGCTCGACGCGGGCGGGCAGGCCGACGTGTTCTTCGATCTGCCGAAGGGGTGCCTCATCACCCGCGCGAAGGTGCGCGTGGTGACGGGCGCCACCGGCACGACGAGCACGGGCGTGCTGCGGGTCGTCAAGTCCGGTCCGACCAACAAGGACCTCGCGACCGGCATCGACCTCAAGTCCGCTGCCAGCACCGTCTGGAACGGCACCACGAACGACCCCGGGCTCACGGACAAGTCGAAGACGGACTCCGACGGCGTCGGCACGCAGGTGCAGCTCGTCTCGACCAACACGTCGATCTCGGCGGGCGCCACCGTCGAGCTCGAGATCGACATCGTGCGGGTCGACTTCACGCCGTAGCGCAAGGCCGGAGGTCTCGTGAATCTGTCCCAGATGCGAGCCTCCCTCGCAGCGAAGGTCGGCCTCGGGGAGAGCGACTTCTCTGAGGCCGACCTCGACCGCTACCTCAACCAGGTCTGGCGCTACAGCCTCCCGGACCGTCTCTCGGGGGCGGCCGTCCGCGGCATCCGCACCTTCGCGACCGTCGCCGGCCAGGACACCTACGATCTCGACGTGCTCTTCCCGGGCGAGATCCGCGCGGCGCGCCGCCCGGTAATGCTCGCCAGCCGCACGCTCGCGTTCTACTCGGATCCGGTCGCATTCTGGGCGGACTACGACGTCGCGGACGCTGCGCAGGCAGCGCCCACGGGCGCGCTGCTCGACGGCCGGCGGATCGTGCTGCGGCCCGTGCCGAACGGCGCGCTCACCGTCTACGTGCAGTGCCTGTGCTACCGGGCCGCGCTGGGAGCGGACGGCATCTCGGACGACCGCGAGGCGGGCGTGGTGCTCGCCGGCGCGGCCGAGCTCGCCGCGCTCGACCTCGGCATGGACGACATCGCGGGCCGCTTCAACGCCCGCCATGAGATCGGCATCGGCCAGCTCGTCCACAAGTACGGCGCGGGTGACGAGGCGGATCCCGTGGCCCTCGGAGACTTCTGATGACGTGGGACAAGACCAAGCCGGCCGGGAACCTCGCGCCGAGCGTGGGCGACGACACCATCCGCGCGAACAACGAGCACCTCGAGCTCGCGCTCGGCGCCGAGCACGACTTCCCCGGATCCGCGACCGCCGGCCCGCGGCGACACAAGTTCCCGCGCGGGGATCTGTCGGCTCGCAATGCGCTCACGGGGATGGTGGCGGGCTCTGTCTTCTTCCGCACCGATGCGGGCGAGATCGACGTCTACGACGGAGCCGCGTGGACGGCCTACGCGCTCACGCCGGCGGGCGTGGTGATGGACTGGGCCGGGCCGGCCGCGTCCATCCCGGCCGGGTGGCTGCTGTGCGACGGAGCGGCCGTCTCGCGCGCCACCTACGCGAGCCTGTTCGCTGCGCTCGGCACGACCTACGGCGCCGGAGATGGCTCGACGACGTTCAACCTGCCGAGCCTCGGCGGCCGCGTGCGCGTGGGGTACGTCGCGGGCGGTGACGCAGACGGCGACTACGGCACCATCGGGGCCGCCGCGGGCGAGAAGAAGCACACGCTCGCGGCGGCCGAGCTGCCCGCGCACGATCACTCGCCTGCGGCTGATGGGCAGACGGGGAATGACGCACCCGATCACACGCATCAGGTAGACACCTACGTCGGAGGCGGCGGGGTCCTCGGTGCTGGGTCCAATACGCTCAGCACGAAGCAGAGCGCGGGCGCGAGCACCAGACACAAGCACGCGCTCGCTACCGTCGGCGCGGGCACGGCGCACGAGAACCGGCAGCCGTACCTCGTCCTCGCCACGATCATCAAGACCTAGGCCGCCATGGCGCCGTACCAGCCGCTCGTGATCGCGGACCTCGATCAGGGGCTCGTCCTCGCGAAGGAGGCGTGGATCAGCCCGGAGAAGGCGTGGCGCGAGCTGCGAAACGGCTTCGTGTTCCGCGGGCGCCTGCGCAAGCGGCCAGGCTACGAGTACCTCGGGACGCTCGGCACGCGGCGATCGCAGGTTCTGGCCGGAACGGCGGGCACGACGGTGGTTGCGGGCACGCTCGACCGCTTCCCCGTGCTGCCCGTGAAGGGCACCTACAAGGTGACCTTCAGCGACGGGGGCGGGCAGACCGTCGTCGATGCAAACCCCTCGGGAGGCCCCGTCGATTACACCTCGGGCGAGCTGCGGCAGGGCGCCGCGTGGACGGGGCTCATCAACTACGCGAGCGGCGCCTACGGCTTTACGCTCGCAGCCCCGGCCGCCAGCGACCTCACCGTCACCTACGAGTTTCGCCGGCTCTCGACGAACAACGCGGCCTACAGCGCGAGCCCGTCCGAGGCGGACCAGAACGCCGTCATGCTGATCGAGGACTTCATCCCGGATCCCGGCAACGAGATTCTGCTGGCAACGGACCGGCGGCGCCTGTTCAAGTGGAACCTCGCCGAAGCGCGTTTCGTCGACCTCGAGTACCCCGCCGCCGACCGCTGGACCGGCTGCACGACCTCGAGCTTCTTCCACGCCGCGGCATACCTCGCGAGGCTCGTGCTCGTCAACGGGATCGACGTCTGCTGCTACTACGACGGGTCGAGCGATCTCGTCTCCGAGCTGGCAACCGACTGGGTGCACAGCGGCCCGGTGCTCAACCCGGGAGACGCCGGCTACACGCGGCAGATCGACTCCGCGCTCATGGCCTTTCTGTACCGCGGCCGGCTCGTGCTGCTGCGCACGGTCGAAGGCGGCAGCACCAAGAGCCAGCGCGCGCGCTGGTCGAAGGTGGCTCCAGACTTCGCCTCCTCGGACTCGTTTCTCGCAACCGACTGGGCCGATGCGCCCACCAGCGATCGCATAGTTTCGGCAGGCTTCCTGCGCAACACGCTCGTTGTCTTCTTCGAGCGCTCGACGTGGGCGCTGGTCGGTACCGAGGACTTTCGCCAGGCCTTCGTCTGGCAGAAGATCGCCGAGATGGAAGGCTCGTTCGCGACGCGCTCGACCGTGAGCCTGCCCGACAGCGTCGTCACGATGGGCAAGACCTCGCCCGTTGCCACCGATGGCCAGAACGTGCACCGAACCGGCGATGAGGTCCCCGACATCGTCCTGGGCTGGAACGCGGGAAAGCTCCACATGTCCTACGCGGCGCTCGCGCAGGACGTGCGGCAGGTCTGGTCGAGCTTCGCCGACGCGGGCGAGGCGTTCCCGGAGCACGTGCTCGCGTACCAGTACGACGACGGCGCCTTCGCGATCTACGACCTTCCGATGCACGTGTTCGGCACGTACAAGCAGACGAGCTCGCTCACGTGGGACGAGATGGACTCGCTGTATCCGACGTTCGACGACTGGAGCGTGCCGTGGGATGACCCCGGCGCGCAGGCCGGCTACCCGCTCGTTCTGGGCGGCGGCCGGGACTGCTGCGTCTGGGCGCTGCTGCGCGGCTCTTCGGACGCCGGCGCCCCGATCCGGCTCGTCGCCCGCACGCAGCGGCTAACGCCCTTCCGCGACCAGCAGCAGCGTGCGCGCCTTGGGTACGTCGACGTTATTGCGCGCGCCGACAGCGAGACGACGCTCACGCTGCGCTTCTACGGCGACGCCTCGGGCGCTCCGTACCTCACGCGGTCGATGACGCTCTCCGGCGGGGCCGCGAAGGACCAGGTGAAGCGCCGCGTGCTCGTGAACCGCGTCGCGGCCTGCCACGAGCTCGAGATCGAGCACGACGGCACGCAGTCCTGCGCGATCGACGCGCTCGTGTTATGGATGCAGCCCGTGGCCGAGATGCGGAGCCTTTGATGATCGAGCCCCACCCGCTCACGCTTCCCGCCAGCGTGCCCGGAATACCCGGGCTGCGGGAGGCCTTCGAGGGCCTGCTCGAGCAGGTCAACCGGACGCTCGCGGCCATCACGCGCGAGATGGCTCGCACGGAGTCGAGCGCGATCCTGGTCGAGGGCGCGAGCGCCGCGGCGCTGCCGACGCCCGCGGCACTGCTGCGCGGCCGAATCGCGCTGCTGCTCCGCGGTGCGGGCCTCGCGGACCAGCTCTACGTGTGCCGCCAGAACGCGGGCGGGGCCTACGAGTGGGGGCTCATCGTCTGAAGGAGGGCCGATGGCATCGTTTCTCATCGTGAGCCAGCGCGGGATGCTGGCGCCGCTTGCCGCGCGCATGGAGGCCGAAGGCGCGGACGTTGGCTTCTACGTGCACGAGGACCGCTTCCGGGCCGTCTACGAGGGCGGGATGGTGAAGCGCCCCCTCTCGCCGGCGAGGCTTCGAAGGATCCTTGCCGAGCCGCCCGCTGACACGGTGGCGATCATCGACGGTGCCGGCGCGAGCGTGCTGACGCCGGAGGAGCGCGAGCTGCTCGGCATGGCGCCGGCCGCCGAGGGCGATCTCGACACCGGCTTCTACGGGCGCCTTGCCGCGCGGCTCTCGGACGCCGGCACCGTCGTCTACGGATCGAGCGCGGATGCGGAGCGGGTATCGCTGAGCCTGCTGGAGGGCCTCTCGCTCGCGAGGGACCTCGGGATGGAGACGGTGCCGACCGCCATCCCGGCGAGCCTCGATGAGGCGCGGCTCTACCTGCGCTCACGGAGCGACCGGCAGGTGCTGCGCCCGGACGCGGCCACGCAGGGCCTGCTCGGCCTCCCGGCGTCGGCCACCTTCGCCGAGGATCGCCCCGGAGATCTGCTGCGCAGAATCGACGCCGGCATGCACCCCGAGATGGAGATCGAGGGGGGAGGTGTGTGCCTGCTCTCGCCGCGGCTCGAGGGCACGCCCTACCGCGAGGAGGCGTGGTGGAACGGCTCGGCCTTCCGGCACCACTGCTGCTCGCTCGAGCTCGGTGGCCTGTGGCCGGGCGACCGGGGGCCCATCGTCGAGAGCGCGGCCACGCTCACAGGGTTCGTGCGCAGCCCGCTCGTGCCGTGGGACCGCCTTGCTGCCGTGGTGTCGGGATGGGACGGCTACCGCGGCCCGGTCTCCGTCCGGTTCGTGATCCCCGAGCAGGGCCCGCCGGTAGTCCTGCGCGTGATCGCGAGGCCGGTCTTCGACGCGCTCTACGGGCTGCTGTCGCTGCTCTGGGCCCCCCTGTCGCGGCTCTTCGCGGACGACCTCGCGGGAGGCTTTCAGGTCTCGGAGCTGGCCGCGACGATCCGCGTGAGCGTGCCGCCGTACCCCTTCGCGGCGCCCCGCGGCTCGGCGCGTCCCTTCGAGGCCGGTGCCTTCGCCGGTGCGCTCTCGGTGAGCGATCTGCCGCGCGATCTGTGGGGCGTCGATCTGCTGCAGGACCTGCGCGGCGTACAGCTCGCCGGGACCAGCGGCCTCGTGGGTGCGGCGGTGGGCGTCGACTCCGACGTGCGATCGGCCCTTGGCCGCGCGCTGCGCACGGCGGCCGCGCTGCCCATCGCCGCGCGCACCGTCTACCGCACGGACACGCAGAGCCTGGAGGCGGGATGGAGCAGGCTGCGGGCGATGCAGTTGGTGAGCTGACGGTCGAGCCGGTGCCGCCCGAGGCCCTGCCGCGGGAGCTGCTCGCCCAGAAGAAGATCCTCGACCCCGACACCTTCTACGACGCCGTGCTGCGGCTTGGCTGGCGCCCGCTCGCGTTCCTCATTCGCGAGCGGGGCCAGCCGGAACCGATAGGGTGCTGGTTCATGGTGGGCAGCCCGATCTACAGCGGCCTCACGATCGACACGTTCATCGTGGACCGGCGCGTGCGCACGGAGGCGCGCGTTCGCGCGTGCATGCGCCTTGCGCGCACGGTGGTCGAGGCCGTGTGTCGGCAGCTCGGCATCACGACCTGCGTGTGGAGCACGGACCGGCCGGAGCGCATGCAGGAGCTGATCGGCGACACGCGAGTGCGTAGCGCGGAGACGATGCTCGTGTTTCACGTGGAACCGGGAGGGGAGGAGTAGCGATGGCGGCAATGCTCGGACTGGCCGGAGGCGCTGCCGGCGCCGCCGGCGGCGGATCGATCCTCGGGTCCGTTCTCGGCGGCCTGCTCGGCGGCGGCGGCGGCGGATCGGTGGGGGGCGAGATGCACGGGCCGTCGATGGGCCAGTCCGCCTACGCCGCGAATCAGCAGGGGCAGGGCTTTAGCTGGAACGGCTTCTCGGACTTCATGGTCGGCGCCGGCAAGGGAGCGCTCCACGGCATCGGCGAGGGCATCGAGTCCTACATCCGCTCCGAGACGCAGCCGCGCCCGGGCCTCTCGATGGGCGGCGGCGGGTATCACGGGGGGCCGACGGGACCGTTCAGCCCGGCCGCGAACGACGGGATCCTCGCGCTCATCTCTTCGGGCCGCCGCGGCGGCGGGATGCGGCTGTCGTAGCAGGGGAGGCGCCCATGTCACTCACCAAGAAGAAGAAGGCGACGAGCACGCAGGTCCCGACGCTCACCGAGGGCCAGCGCGCGATCCTCGATAGCCTCACCGGGCAGATCCAGGCGAACCTCGGCCAGGGCATCACGCCCTACGGCGGGCAGATCGCCGCGGGCGTCTCGCCGCTCCAGCAGCAGGCCTTCGACTACGCCGCGCAGATGGGCAGCACGCCGGAGGCGGCGGCGCGAGGCGGGGCTCTCTCGCAGATCATGGCCGGGACGCCCGCCTACCAGGCGAGCCCCGAGGAGTACGAGCGCGCCTACGCGCAGGGCGTCGAGGCGCCGGCGATGGCGCAGTGGAGCCGCGACATCATCCCGCAGATCCTCCACCAGTACGGCTCGGGCGGCAGCGCGGGCGCCGTCTACGACATGCTCGGCCGCTCGGGGGCGGATCTCGCGACGAACCTCGCGGGCCAGCGCGCGCAGTACCGCCTGCAGGGCCTGCACGATCAGCAGGCGGCGCTCGAGGCCGCCGCGGGCCGGCGCCTTGGCGGCATCGAGGCGTCGGCGCAGGAGTCGATGCGGCCGCTGGTGGCGACGGCCGCCATGGGCGACGTGCAGCGCGGCATCACGCAGGACCAGCTCGGCGAGGACTATCTCAAGTGGTCGACCGCGCAGCCCTACAACAACCCGTGGCTCGGCTTCCTCTCGCCGGCCCTCGGCACGCAGGCCTTCAACACGTACTACCAGCCCGAGCAGACCAAGCCGAGCTTCTTCGGGACGATGCTCACGTCGTTCCTCAAGAGCTCGCTGCCGAACAACGCCTGAGGAGCGCGCCATGGCCCGAATCCTCGAGTCCGGCATCGCCGAGATGCAGCGCGGGCAGATGTTCCGCACGTTCGTCGATCAGGCCTCCAGCCACTTCGAAGAGCTCGGCACGCCCGAGGCGCAGCAGATCGCGCAGCTCATCCGCAGCGACCCGCGCGGGGCCACGGCGTACGTGAACCAGTTCGGCGGCTGGGAGCAGATCTACAACCAGGCGCGCGCGAATGCCGGCCGGCAGGCGCTCACCGACGCAATCGGCAGGCTCTCGCCGGCAAACGGAGCCGTCACCAGCCTGCTCACGCAGCAGCAGGTGCTCCAGCAGATTCTGCCCGTGGCGATGAAGTACGGAGTCGGGGGAGACCTGCTCGGCGAGATCGCGCAGGCGTACGGGAGCGCGGGGCCGCGCAAGTTCGACTGGGAGCACTCGAACCCCGAGAAGTACACGCCCGAGTCCTACGCGGCGGGATGGCAGGCGCAGGACCCGACGCTGCTGCGGTCGGCCAAGCCCGCGGCTCCGCCGGCGAGCGTCGCGGACTTCACGCCCGCGAGCATCCGGCGCTGGCAGCAGACGGGCGATATCGCTGATCTCGTTCCGATCCCGAAGCCGGCGGGCGACGGCTCTTCGGCCGAGAGCCGCGCGCTCGATCTCGAGGGGAAGAGGCTCGACCTGAAGACGAAGCAGCTCAAGGCGCGCGCCGCCGACATCTACGAACGCGACGCCAGAGGTGATCCGATCTCCGATAATGAGGCGGCTCTGGTGAACAACGTCAACCGGATGTTCCCCAACCCGTTCGATCCCACACCGAAGGCCTTCGTGCCGCGCAATCGGCTGCAGAGGCCTGAAGAGTTCGTCGGCCCGCCGCCTGATGGCACGCCGCCTGCGCCGCCGAGCCCGGTCGCCCCGACCGCGCCGCCCAATCCCGCCGCTGCCGCTGAGGAGCGCCTGCGCGCGCGCGAGCGCGGACGCTGAGCCATGCCCCGGAGCGTGTGGGACACCGTCGGGGACCCTGACTTCCTCGCGCTCCCGGCTGACCGGCGCCGCGCGATCCTCGAGGAGTTCCACCCCGACTTCCTGCTGCGAACGCCGGAGGGGCAGATCGGTGTGCTCGCGGAGAAGATCCCGGGCTTCGCGCAGATCGAGCCGCGCCGGCAGGTCGATCTCTGGGCCGACCTCACGGGCATGAACGTCGTGCGGGCAGGCCTTCCCGCCGGCGTCACGGACGACGTCGCTGCGGGCGAGCGACGCCGCTCCGAGGGTCTCCCGTCTCCGGCCGCGCAGGCCGATGACCTGGAGGCCGCGCGGGAGCGGCGCCTCGCAGAGCTTCGCGGCGAGCCGTGGTCTGCGCGGCGCGTGAGCAACGCGCTCGACGTCGCAGCGGGCGGCGCGGCGAGGGCTGGGCAGAAGGTGCTCGGCGCCGGCGAGGCGGTGACGGATCTCGCCGAGAGCGCGTGGAGCGGCGCGCCTGCCACCCGCGGCCCCGCCGGCCGCGCCGCCGATTTCCTCGGGCGCTTCGCCGCCGAGCGCTCACCAGAGGTCCGGCCCGAGCTCGACATGGGCGCCCTCGACGACGCGCTCTCGTACGGCGTGCAGGGTGCCGCGATGCTGCCGGTGATCGCGGCAGGCACCGCGGCCGGCGGCCCGGCCGGGCTGGGGCTCTACCCCGCGATCGAAGCGGGCTCGGCCTACGATGCGACGGGAGATCCGGCCGAGGCGGTAAAGGCCGGAGGCTACGCCGCGGCGCTCCAGGCGCTCGGGCTCGTGGCAGGCCTGCCGCGCTCGCTGCCGGCGCGCCTTGCCGCCGGCGCCGTGCTCGACGCCGGGCTCGCGCAGGTGCAGGGCCTCGATGCGGGCCAGACGCTGGCGCAGGTCATCACCGGCATGCCGTTCAACGTGAACCAGACCCGCGCACCGCGGGCCCCGGAGCCGCGGCGTCTTGGCGCGCGCATGAACCCCGACGGCTCGATCGGGCTGTTCCCGATGCCTGACGACCCGATTGCGGCTGCCCGCGGCGCCGAGGCCGGCCAGCGGGCCTACCGCGAGGTGGCGGCCGATGAGGCGGCCGACGCCACCGGCGCCTCGCCCGTGCGCGAGGCGGACCTCGCCGCGCAGCTCGGGCGCAACCCCTTCTCGGCGGCCCACGAGCCCGCCGTTCCGGCCACGGTCCGCGCGGCGGAGCAGGCCCAGCGCGCCGAGCCGCGGGGCCCGCAGACGGTCACGATGTACGGCGGCCTCGGGCCGCTGCAGGCGCTCTTCGAGCCGCGCCGCGCGGCCGCGAAGGACGAGGGCGGAGCAGCGCCTCGCGACGACGGCTTCGGACTCTCCGAGGACGCGGCGCGCAGCCTCGACGCGGGCTCTCACGTCTCCTTCCGCGCCGCGGATGGTTTCCGGCCGGCTCGCGTCGTGAGCGTCACAGAAGACGGACGCTCTCTCCTGGTGGAGCACGAGGTGGGCGGGAAACCGCAGATCTCCTCCATCCCGGCCTCGGACGTGCGAGCCCTGCCCGGGAACCTCGAGCCGTACCGGCAGACGATCAACGACGCGATCGGGCGTGCGCAGAGCGGCGGGAAGATGCCGCCCGTCGCGTCCAGCGCTGACGAGGTCGCGAGGCTCTACCACACCGCGATGCGGGAGCAGGAGGCGCTGCCACCCACCGACATCATCTCGACGCCCGCACGTGAGCGCAAGCGCGAGGACGTCTCGGACTTGCTCCACTATCGCGGAGGGAAGGCAGAGGGTCCCGCGTTCATGCCGGACCGCGGGCTGCGCGCCGATCTCGTGCTCGGGCTGCCGGCGGCCGGCAAGAGCAAGGCGATGATCGAGCCCCTCATCGAAGCGCATCGATCCCTCCTCATCGACGCGGACGAAGCCAAGAAGCTCTTCGATGAGTACCAGGACGGGCGCGGCGCCAGTCAGGTGCACAAGGAGAGCGCTGACGTTGTCGAAAAGAGGCTGCTCCCGCGCGCCATCGCGAACGGAGAGAACCTCGCAATCGCGATGGTCGGAAAGAACCCGGTGAAGATCGAAGATCTGCTCGGAGAGCTCAAAGCCAAGGGCTACGAGACCAACCTCCACTTCGTCGATCTACCGATCGAGAAGGCCAAGCAGCGCATTCTCAGCCGCTTCGTGGAGGAGCACCGCGCCGTCTCGATCGACTACGTGGATCGCGTCGGACCGGACGCCCGCAGCACGTTTGACGCCCTCAAGCACAGGCGCGATATTGTCGATGGCTGGCAGGAGGTCTCCAATGACGTCCCCTTCAGATCCCCGCCGCGCTACGTCGACGGCCGCGGAAAGGATGGCGGACCGTATGATGACGGAACTGGACGCTTCCGAGGACAACCTGTCTCGGATCGGGGAGTTCGTGGCGGAGTACCGCCGGAAGCACGGGATTCCCGAGCCGGAGGGCGAGGCGGAGCGCCGCCGCGCGCTCGGCCTCCGGGATCTCCCCCCCCCGAAGGCGGAGTAGGAGGAACCCCGCCGCCTGAGGAGCCGGAGGCCCCGCCCGGCCGCCGCACGCCGGAGGGCTGGCCCGGCCGCGGCTTCGGCGTTCGCGTCTCCGACCGCGAGCCGAAGTTCGCGCACAGTGCGCGGATCCTCGGGGATGACGCCGAGGCGTTCGTGCGCTCGTTCCTCGAGGACCCCGTCCAGGGCCCGCGCCTCGAGGCACGCCGGCGTGGCGTGCTCGGCGCGGCGAGGGTCGACGAGCTCGCGGCCCGTGTGGGCCTGTCGGCCTCGGACTACCTGCGCATGGCGCAGGGCTCGATCTTCCCGGCCGAGGTGCAGGCCCATCTCGCGAGCCTGATCCACGCGCACCGCGAGGCGCTAGCGGATGTGACGGCGCACCGCGAGCAGGCGCTGCGCGAGGGCAATGCGGCTGGCGTCGCCGCGGCCGAGGCCTCCGTCGGCCAGCTCTCGCACAACATGGCGCGGCTGCTGATGACGCTCGAGGCCTCGCGCTCCGAGGCGGGCCGCACGCTCGGCGCCAATCGGCTCGCCAAGACCAAGGCCGAGGGCCTCGCCATGAAGGCCCTTCGCATGGTGATGGACGAGACGACGCTCCCCGAGCCCGTACGAAGCCGCCTTGCTGCGAGGATTGCCGCCGCCGGAGGCGACTCGGTCGCCGTCATCAACGCCGTGCGCGAGGCGTACCTGCCGGGGTGGTGGCAGCGCCTGATCGAGCTGCGCGTCAACCTGCTGCTCTCCTCGCCCGTCACCATCCTGCGTAACACCGTCGGCAACTCGCTCGCCGTCGCGACGCGCCTTACCGAGCAGCTCGTCGGCCTGCCGATCGACCTCGCCTACGAGTACGGCTACCGCGCGACGCACGGCGGCCGCGCGGCACCGCAGGCGCAGAACCGGCGCACGGCGACGGAGATCGCCTACGACCTGTTCGGGACCATCCATAGCTCGATCGAGGGCTTTCGCCTCGCGGCGCGCGCCCTTGCCGACGAGAGCTTCGCGGCAGCGCACGGGCGCGTGGGCGAGGAGGCGCTGCTGCTGCCCGCGATCCGGGGCAGGAAGGGCGAGGCGATCCGCGTGCCGAGCCGCTTCCAGAGCGCCGCGGACCTGTTCTTCTATCACATGAACGCCACCGGGCGGCGCTACCAGCTCGCAGCGCGGCAGGCGCGCCACGAGGGCGCCGAGGGCCCGGCGCTCTACGCGCGCATCTCGGAGCTCGTGCGCGAGGCCGAGGCCGTGGACGAGCGGGTCGTGCAGCGCATCGCGGGGGGGCAGATCACGGCGAGAAGCGAGGCCGAACGCATCGCGGCGAGCGCCCACCAGTACGGCGAGGAGTTCACCTTCCGCTCGCGGCTCGGCAATTTCGCCCGCGCGATCGATCGCGCGCGGAACGTCGAGGATCCCTTCGGCTATGGCGCGAAGCTGCTCATCCCGTTCTACCGGACTCCCGTCGACGTTGCGAAGTTCGGCGCGCAGCGCTCGGTGCTCGGCTTCATCTCGCCCCGCAACCGGAACGACATCCTGCGCTCTGGCAACCGCGATCAGATCGTGAGCGCCGCCGCGCGCATGACGCTCGGCGCCGCCTCGGCGTACGTGCTCACGAACCTCGCGCTCTCGGGATACATCAGCGGCTCGGGGCCGAAGGAGAGGGCGGCGCGGGAAGCCATGGAGCGCACGGGCTGGCTGCGATACGCCGTGCGCATCGGCGACACCTGGTACAGCTACCGGGGATACTCGCCGCTCACCGAGCAGATGGGCCTTGCGGCCGAGATGGCCGAGAACATCCAGCGCAGAAAGGACGGCGGCGGGCTCGACCTCGAGACGCTCCAGCGCGTCGGGCTCTCGATCGCGCAGACGAGCGTCGATCAGCCGATGTGGACGAACGTCTCGGACCTGATCGACGCAATCCGAAAGAGCGACAACCCGGCCTACTCGCGCAAGGCCACCTCCGCCGGCGTGAACCTCGTCGCGTCGATGCTCGTCCCGCGAGGCTCCGCCTTCGCCGCGAAGGCCACCGACCCCGTGAGCCGCGCCTTTGCGGAGGACGATCTCGAGACGGCGCTGAAGCAGTCCGTGCCCGGGCTGCGCCAGCAGACGCTCCCCTGGCGCGACGCCCTTGGGCGCGGCTACGAGACCGCAGACGCGGCCCTCCAGGCGGTGATCCCGCACCGCCGCGCGCGGCCCCAGACGCCGCTCGATCAGTGGCTCTGGGACATCCGCGAGAGCGTCGACAAGGCCGTTGTCGGCTACCCCGAGAGAACGCAGCTCGGCCGGCGCCTCTCGCCCGAGGACTACGACCGGCTGCTGATGGCGCGCGGAGAGCTGCTCCTCCCGGCGCTCGAGCGGATGCGGCAGGCCATGCAGGGGGCGCCGGTGAAGGCGGCGCAGGCGGCCGTCGCCGGGCTGCTCTCGAAGGTGACGCACGCGGCGGAGGCGCGCGTGGTGCCCGACGCCGAGCTTCGCGCGCTCGGCCTCGAGCCGACGGAGCAGGCGCGCCGGACGATGCTCTCCCTCATGGACGACTCCCACCTGCGTCCGTTCTACGAGATGGCCGGCCGCACCGACGGCGAGAAGCGTCAGATCCTCGGGCTCGTCCAGCGGGCCCCGTCCGACCCGCGGGCGATGCAGGCCCTGCAGCAGATGGTCCTCGCGGGCGGCCGCGAACGAGAGGGCGCGGCGGCGGCCGGCGCGCCGTAGTGATCCGCGCCGCGCGCGCGTGGCCGCGGGCGGCTGGCAGCGGGTGGCGTGACCGATAGGGTGCCGTCGCGGAGGAACCGCCATGCTCCGCCGCGCACCCGGACCCGTTCGCCTCGCCCTCGCCGCCCTCGCGCTGCTCGCCGCGTGGTTGGCGCTGCCAGGCGCCGCGCGCGCGTGGAACGACTGCGCCGCCTTCGGCAACGCGGACTCAGCTGCGGTGATTCGCCCGGGGCGCGCCGCCTGCCACGACACGACGGGGACGACGGCGTCGGACGTGCTCACCGTCGAGGCCTGCGCCTACTTCGACGCGACGCTGGACCCCGACATGCAATCCGCTGGCGCGGGCTGCGAGGGCTACCTCTGGCGGTGTAGCGCGCCGACGTACTCGGCGAACGCGTGCAGTCATGCGATCCTGGACACCGACTTCGACGGCGTGCCTAACGACGTGACGCTCGACGGCGTCACGATCGGACGGCAGGGCCAGCAGTACCAGACGGCGACCTGGATCTACTGGCAGCCGACGGCGAACGCGGGCTCGAAGCAGTGCCGTCTCATGATCACCTGCCACTAGGAGGCTCCCGATGCGACGAATCGCAATTCTCTGCGCCGCGCTGGTGGCGATGGCGGCGGGGGCGGCCGGGGCGGCGACCTGCACCACGACCGGGAGCGGGACGTGGTCGGCCATCGGCTCCGGCACGGTGACATGGAGCTGCGGCGCAGGGACGGCGAGCGACTCCTACGTGGTGTCGAGCGGATTCACGGTCACGATCACCGGGAGCATCACGCAGGACTCGACCGCTGGAATCGGGATCACGGTGCAGAGCGGCGGCACCCTCGACGCGACCATCACCTCGACGCGGTTCACGATCACACTCGGCCCGAACGGCCTCGTGTGCAACTCGGGATCGACCTGCACGCTCGCCGGCAAGTATCTCGTGCCTGGAACGAGCCCGACGTGGTCCTCGGCTCCGAGCACGTCGAGCGTGCTCGCTTTCGGCGATCCGGTGCCATGCCCCGGCGGCGACTGTACGCTCATGCGGATCAGCTACCCGAGCGGCACCTACAACGTGGCGAGCGGGACCGCGCTCGACCGCGGCATCGACAACGCGGTGGGAGCGATCGCCGCGGGCGACATCCTCTGCTTCTGGAATCCCTCGAACGTTGACGAAGCGGCGACTCCCGACGTGAACATGTGTTATCCGGTATCGGCGGCGAGCGCCGCGGGAAGCCCGTACACGATCGACTTCGCGGTGCGCGTCAACACGAATCTGTCGATGCCGGCCAAACAGCAGGACATCTACCTCGGAGCCGGAGCAGACGGCAAGATCGCTGCGGCTGGAGTGAAGGGCTCGCGCACGGTGACGGTGCCGGCCGCGACGGTCGGGACGGGCGAAGAGCACTACTTCGTGGGCCGGTGGATTCGGCTCGAAAAGGCGAGCGGCGGCACGTACGAGCCGTTCGCTTACCGCATCCTCAAGGCGGTGGACGGAACCGGCGCGAACCCCGACACGCTGACGCTCGCTGCGCTCGATGGCCTGCGGCGCGACTACGCGAGCGGAGACGACTTCACGATTGACTACGGGTGGCGCACGGGCGATCCGATCCTCGTCTACCGCCCCGTCGTGCTCGCCTCGGCGACGGCCGATGCTTTCTTCGCGGACTCCCCGGCCATCTTCTCCGGCACAACGAGCGTCACCGCGGCCCATCTCGTCTCCCTCGAAAAGTTCGAGCTCTCTGGCGCTGGCGTGCCGGCGACGACGGTGAGCGACGTGTTCATGCAGCAATCCGAGTGGGCGGACTCCGCTGCCGTGGCGATTCGCACGACCGACACGACCGCAGCGATCACGCTGCGCCGCGTGGTGCTCGTGACCGGTGGCAGCGGCGCGCATGGCTTCGGGCAGTACGGTACGGCCGCGCAGGCGCTCACGATCACGGACTCGATCGCGCGCTACGTCGGAGACGACTGCATCGTGCCGATTGCGACGGCGGCCGGCTCCATCACGGTGACGCGCTTCCGGTGTCAGTGGCACGCGATCGCGTCGCAGTCCACCCAGCTCTACGACTCGTCGAGCGCGCCGCTTGCGTTCCGCGGCAGTCAGATGGAGTGCGTTGACTGCGCCTCGACGGACACCGGGCCATGCTACGAGAGCCTCACGCCGCCGAAGGACGGGGCCGCGTCGCTCGTCGGAACGGCGTCGATTGACGGCCTGCTCATGTTCGGCGTGCGGACGGCGATCCAGAAAACGGACTGGCGCGACGGCGGGACGACGCTGAGAAACGTGGAGATCGTCGGCGGCGGGAGTACCGGCTGCACGAGCGCAAACTACATGTTCCCTGTGGCGGATCGCTTCGTCGTGCGCGAGGTGACGGGAGGCAATAGCGGAAGCTATCTCCAGAACCAGGGCATCCAGACGACGAAGCTCGATCTCACGAACGGGCTCGTCGTGGACTTCGCGCAGACCAGCACGCCGGGCTACGCGATCGCAACGAGCACCACGGCGGCGACTCCCGATCGCATCGAGAACGTCGCGTTCGTGGATCTCCTCAACGCGACGGCGAGCAGCTCGGTGCTTCAGCTCCCGTCCGCCGTCGTCGATGGCGCGAAGTTCTCGCGCATCACGATTGCCTATCGACCGGGCTTCACGGCCGCGAACGGCGTCGTGAGAGGGTTCTACCTTCAGGACACATCACCGGCCTACACGCTCAACAAGAGCCTGTTCTACGGGCTCCTGCGCACGAGCGCGTACGGCATCAACGTCGGGAGCAGCTCGGCCTACGCAGACCCGCTCGTTCGCGATCACAACTGCTTTTTCTCCAACACGAACGACGTAGCTGCGGGCGTCGTCGCGAACCTGTCGAGCGATTCGGTGCGCGATCTGCCGCCTCAGTTCGTCTCGCAGGCGCGGGAGCAGTTCGGAGGGCCGCGCGGCGCGTGGAACCGTACGGCCGAGTGCGGCGCGACGCCGAGCGCGGGGATCACGCGATACCAGTGGTTCCATGCCGTGAGCGGGCTGCTACCGGAGACGTTCGGGTCGGTGATGAGCGGCGGCGGCTCTGGCTCCATCGGCCCGAGGGCGTACTGATGGACGCCGAGACGCGCGCAGAGTTCGCCCGCCGTGACAAGGCCAACATGTGGCTCGGCGGTGTCGCCCTCACGGTCGCCCTCTCGTTTGGCTCGTGCGCGATCGAGCGAGCGTTCACCGCGAGCGCACAGGTCATGCAGGCCACCGCCAAGAACGGCGAGCAGGACGCCGAACTCGGGAAGGCGCGCGAGACACGGGAGCAGGTCGTCTCGATCGCCGAGCGAGTGAAGAGCGTCGAATCGACGGCCGGCGAGATCAAGGCCGAGGTGCGCGAACAGCGCACAATCCTCGAAGAGATCCGCCGCGAGGTGCGCAAGCAGTGACCGCGATCCCTCCCCAGAATCGCAACCCAGACCTACTCCACCCTGACGCACGCATGGCGTGGCTCAGGTTGGCTGAGTCGGCCCTCGCTCTTGGGCGGCCGATCTTCCTCGTCGAGGGGTGGCGGTCGCCTGCACGACAGGACGCACTCTACGCGCAGGGGCGCACGACACCGGGGAGCGTCGTCACCAATGCTCGCGCGTGGCAGTCGTGGCACCAGACGGGCCGCGCGGTCGATTTCGCGTTCCAGCACGGATCGCCCTTCGCTCCCGACCATCCGTGGAAACACATCGGCGAGATGGGCGAGCTGCTCGGGTTCGAGTGGGGCGGCAGGTGGAAGAAGCCCGACCGCCCGCATCTCCAGCTCACGGGAGGACTGAGCCTCGCCGACGCGGTTGCGGAGGCGAAGCTCGATCCGCGATACGCACGCAAGGGAGGGTAGGAGATGGCGGAGGTAATCCTCGACGGTGACACGCGCGCGCCCTCGTCCTCGTGGGCGAAGGTGGTGCGAATCTGCGCCGCGGCCCTCGCCGCGAAGCTCGCGATCTGGCTCTCGGGCTGGGGCGTCCAGCTCGACGCTGGCGATCAGGTCGCGCTCGTGACGCTCGTCGTCGCGATCGCGGGCGCCGTCGGCACCGAGGCGCGCAACCGCGGCTGGCCCGTGCTGCGGCTGCTGGCCGTGCCGCTCGCGCTGGTCGCGCTCTCGGGGCCAGTCGGCTGCGCGAGCGCGAAGGTGACGCCGGCGAAGGCCTTCGCCGCAGCCGCCGGCACCTACGAGACGCTCGCCGTGGGGATGGCGATCTACTGCGAGCAGCCCGAGGCGCACGCCGACGCCTGCATCCGCGCGGCCAAGGCGACGCTCACCGCGGAGAGGATTCTCGCGAGCACGCGCGCCGCCGTAGATGCCGGCACCGCGACCGACGCGCAGCTCGATGCCGCGACCGACGCGCTCGAGCAGGTGACACCGGAGCTTCGGAGGGTCCAGCCGTGAACGCCGCAATCTTCGTGCCGATCCTGCTCGCGATCATCGACTACGCGCCGCAGCTCTCGCGTGGGCTGCGCGACGTGGCCGACGGCATCCGCGACCTGTGGCGCGAGGGCCGCGAGCCGACGGCCGCGGAGCTGGACGCGCTCTTCCGGCGCGCGACCGACGCCGGCGTCGACCTGCGCGGCGTGGTGCGCGCGAGGCTCGCACCCGGCGGAGACTGGCACGGCCGCGCGGACGAGCTGCCGCCGGAGACGACGTGATGCGCGCCGCGCTCGCGCTCGCGGTCGCGCTCGCCCTCGTCCTCGCCGCGCTCTGGCTCGGCTGGATCGTGTCGCTCGCGCTGCGCGGGATTCTGTGAGCGAGGAGGAGGCCGAGGCCGTGCGCGCGCTGCGCGAGCTGCGCGTGGCGGCGATCGCCTTCGTGCGCGGCCGGTCGTGGCTCGACGCGTCCGAGGCGCTGTCCTGGGCGCTCGAGGCGTGGCTCAAGGGCTGGCGCACGTGGGACGGCGCGCGTGGCCTCGATCGGCGCGCGTGGAGCGCCTACAAGGCGCGCAAAGGGATGCGTGACTACGCGCGGCGGCGCGCGTGCTCGATCGCCAAGCACGCGGCGATTGCGGCGGTCGTGAGCCCCTGGTCGGCGCTCGCGTGCCCTGCGGGCGCCGAGCTCGCCGTGGCGATGCGCGAGACCGGCGCGTGGGAGCGCCTGCTGCCTCCGAGCCGCGCGCAGCAGGTCGAGCCCTCGCAGTGGCAGGAGCGCGCCCTCGCGCTCTTCAGGAGGGGGTGGTGATGCTGCGAGCAGTGGCCGTGATCCTGGCGGCGGCCCTGTCGGCCGGGCCCGCGTCGGCCGTGTGTCCGGGCCACCAGACGCAGATCGTCGCCGGCGCCGAGGGCTCGTTCCGCGTGTGCCCGCAGGAGGTCGACTCGGGCGGCGCGAAGGTGGGGCCCGATTTCTACCGCTCCTGCACCGTGAACGCCGTCTGGCAGGGTGGCGGCTCCGCCAAGGTGATCGTCGACGCGCCCTCGCCCGGGGTGCCCGTGCTCGTCCGCTTCCCGGCCGCCTACGGCGCCGGCGGCGCCACGGCCTACTGCACCAACGTGCAGAAGGTCGATGGCGCGGTCGCGGCATCCGCGGTCCGTTTCGGCGATCTCGGGCCGCCCGTGCCGCCGGCGCTCGATCCGTGGGCCGGCGGAGGGCAGGTGCCGTAGAGGCTCCGGGCCGCGGCTGCCGCGATGGGTTGTGCGGGTTCACCGCCCGCAGAGTCCGACTCGAATCCGTGACGGTGGCGACGTAGATCAGGCGCTCGGCGCGCCGATCGGCAGCCGGATCAGCTCCGCGGCCCGGCGCATCGCGCGCTCGCCGCGGCGGTCGTAGATCGCGGTCGTGGTGACGTTCGCGTGGCCGGCCAGCGCTGCGGTCGCGGAGATGTCGGCGCCGGCATCGAGCGCGGCGGTGATGTACGTGCGCCGCGCGTCGTGCGGCGTGAAGCTCTCGACGCCGGCCTTGCTCGCGCGCTTTCGCACCGCGAGGTAGACCGCGTGCTCGGACAGGCGGCGCATCTGCACGACGCCGCGCAGCACCGGGCACAGGAGCGGACCCGCGGCGTCGCCTCGCAGCTCGAGCCACGCCGCGAGCGCGCCCGCGACGCCGGCGGCAAGCGGCACGACCCGCTCGGAATCTCCCTTGCCGTGGCGCAGCCGGACGGTTCCGGCTGCGGCGTCGTAGTCGGCGAGATCAAGCGCCGCGGCCTCCGCGCGCCGGAGCCCCGCGCCGAAGAGCAGGGCGAGAAGCGCGGCGTCGCGGACCTGCCCGTCGCGAGCGGCGCGCTCGAACACGCGGCGCACCTCCTCGGGATCGAGCGCGCGTCCGGCCGGCAGGCGCCGGACCTTCACGCCGCGCACGGCGGCCGCGCGGTGGTAGGTCTCGGCGTCCATCCTGCCGAGCTGCCACGCCTCGGCGAGCACGCCGCGAAGAGCCGCGAGGTGCCGGTTCGCGGTCGCCGGCGCGAAGGTCTCGGCAAGGCGTGCTCGGAGCGCCTGCGTGTGCTCGTAGCGCAGGGCGTGCCAGGGCAGGTCCTCGGGGCCGCACGCGCCGCCAGAGGCCTCGCGCGCGAGCCACGCGAGGGCCCCGGCCTGCGCGCGCCGCGAGCCCGGCGCCAGCCGCGCGAGGTACACCGCGGCGGGGCTCGGGGTTGCGGCGTGGTGCGCGACGTCGCGAAGCGTTGCGAGCTGGTGCATGGCGGCCTCCGTGTTACGCATCAAGCATAAACCATCCGCAGGGCCTTGTCAACGGATCACTCGTAACCGATCTTGCCGGCATGCCGAAGCACGAGGGCCCGAAGCGAGTCGTCGCGAAGATCTGGTCGCCCGCCTGGGAGATGGTCTGCGAGCACTGCGGCCAGAAGTTCGTTGCTCGCCGTCGTGATGCCCGGTTCTGCTCCCCGAGCCACCGCGTGATGGCCCACCGGAAGGCGAAGCGGGCGGCCGAGCGTGCGGCGGCAGCGCGCTGAGAGCGCCGAATCTCCCTGCCTCTACGGCCCGCTCTCGTCACGAGAGACGTCACCCCACCGATCGCACAACGCAGCTCAACAGCGCGCAACGGCTCTCTATTCTCGCGAGTGCATCCGTGGCTTCCCAAGCTGAGGGTCGCGGGTTCGAATCCCGTTTCCCGCTCCATAGTTAGCTCCGGTAGCTGCGAGAGTGTGGTGACGCTGGCGTGACGTCGGACGTCACCCCCTCCGCAGCCGGCAGATACGAGAGGTCCCCGGGCTCCGGCGGCAGCGCGTGGGCGTAGACGCGAGCCGTCAGTGAGGCGTCCGCGTGGCCGAGCTGCTCGGCCACCCAGCGAATCGAGCGGCCGGCCTCGAGCGAGAGCGTCGCGAAGGTGTGCCGCGCCGAGTGGAAGTCCCGCGCCGGGATCCCGCGCGCCTCGAGCGCCGCCGCGAAGCGCTCCCATGCGCGCGCGAAGCCCCGCTCCTCCCACGGCTTGCGGCCACTCTGGTCCGTGACGACGGGCAGCCCTGCCGGATCCCACGGGCGCTCGCGGCGCACGCGCTCCAGCTCAGTGCGCAGCTCGGCCACGAGCACGGGCGAGAGCGTCACCAGGCGCGCGCGGCGGCCCTTCGGAGCGCCGCTCCTGCCGCGCACCACGGACCGCGCGATGCGCGCGCGAGAGCGGGCAAAGTCGACGTCCGACCAGCGCAGCCCGAGCACCTCGCCGCGGCGAAGCCCCGCGTGCAGGCCCAGCAGCGCCGGCAGGTACAGGCGCCGGTGGGGCGTCGTCACCGCGAGCGAGAGGAGCGCCGAGGCCTGTGCCGCCGTCCACGAGCCGCGGTCGCGCGCCTCCCCGGCCGAGTGCGCGCGCCGTGCGAGGCGGCGCGCCTCACCCGCGTCGAGCGCCACGCCGGCGACTTTCGCCGCACGCGCGACCGCCGTGAGGCAGTTCGCGGCAGTGGACGCGCCGCGTCCCGCGTCGAGCACGTGGCGCACGAGCGCGACGAGATCCTCGGAGGTAACCCGCGCCGCCGGCAGCGAGCCGATCGCCGGCGCGATCCAGCGGCGCAGCAGGCTCCGGTAGAGCTGCCGGCTCGACTCGCGCATGCCGTGGCGATACGTGTCGAGCCACCCCTCGACGGCCTCGGCGACGGTGAGGGCCGTCGGCACCGGGAGCCCGGCCGCGCGCCGGCGAAGCGCGTCCTCCAGCTCGCGGGCCACGCGCTCGGCCCGTGCGCGGCCCGCATCGCCCGAGCCGCAGCGGTGCACCGCGCGCCGGCCCTCGTGATGGACGACAACGGCCCAGCGGCCGGAGCCCCTGGGCCACTCGCGGACGAGCGCGGACACGGCGCGCACTCTACACCCCGAGGCGGCGAAGGATCGAGCGCACCTCGCGGCTCGGAGCGGGCTGCGCCGGCGGACCCGGCACGACGCCCGCCACCCGGTCGAGTTCGGCCGCGGGCACGAGCACGCGCCGGCCGATCCGCAGCGAGGCGAGCTCGCGGCTGCGGATCCAGCCCCGCACCGTCGCGACCGGGACGCCGAGCGCCTGCGATACCTCCGTCACGCTGTAGGCGAGGCGCTGCACGGTGCCGCCTCCTACTGGTCCGGCTGTCGGCGGGATCGTCGCCTCGCCCTGCGCCTGTCGCGGCGAGCCTTCCGGCGTGCCGGCCTGCGGACCGACTTCTTCCCTTTCGGGCTACGCAGCTCCTTGGCCTGCTGGTCGTAGAGCACCTCGCAGTAGCGGGGCGCCCCGAGCCGCTCCATCGCGTCGGAGAGGGATCGGTAGTAGTCGCGGCCTCGATTCACAGATCCTCGACGTGGCACGCGATCGCGGCGTTCGCCGTCATCACGCACTCCCGGAGCTTCCTGATTGCCGCGGTCTGGTCGGCTCCCGCGGGCGTCTCGTCGCGGACGACCTGCGCGAACGACCGGGCCGCATCGCGCAGCCTGACGTAGCTCTGCTGGGTCTCGGCGTCGGTGAGCAGATTGCTCAGGCCGTCGATCTGTGCCGCACGGTCCGCGATCACGGCGCGTGCGACGGCACGCAGTTGGCGCCCCCAGCCGCTAGAGCGCCAGTCGGGGCCGCCGTTCCCAGTCCAGTAGGCTCGCCAGCACAGCTCGGCGAGCCGCTCGATCTCGGCGTCGGTGGTGCCGCTCACGCGCGCATCGCCCGCGCGATCGCGACGCACATCCGCACGTCGGCGAGCGCGTCGTGCGCGCCGCCCGCCGGGATCTCGAACCACTCGGCCAGCGTCGCGAGCTTCATGTTCGCGGGCTGGTTGAGCGGCTGGTCGCTGGTGCAGCGCCGCTCCGCGAAGTACCAGAGCGCCCGCTGGTAGGTGTCGAGCGGCTGGTAGGCCGTGCCGGGCAGGAACAGGTCGTAGCGCTTGAACATCGCGACAAGGCGCGGGCAGTCGAAGCTCGCGACGTTGTGACCCGCGAGCCGCGCGATCCGGTACGGCTTGCCGGCCTTCGAGATCATCTCGACGGTGGCGTGCTCGCGCAGGAACGAGGCGAACGTCCCGGCCGCGACCATCTCCCCGACTGCGTTCTCCTTCCAGACCGCCGGGTCGTAGGAGTTGATCCGCAGCGCCTCGGGCGATGCGGCCGCCTCATCGAACTGGATCTTCGCCTCGAAGGCGCCAAGCTCCGCGTCGAGGCGATCGCTCATCGCAACGGCCGCGAGCTGGATGTTCGGGCGCTCGGGCTCGACGCCGCCCGTCTCCAAGTCGAAGAACACGATCGTCACAGCAGCGACTCCTGCACGGCGGTGGGCGCCGGCCGCTCGCCGAGCGCGCGCAGCACGCGCTCGTACTCCTCGCACGTGAGGCTCTCCGTGCTCCCAACAGCCCTGCCGAGCAGCACGCCGAGATAGCGGAGCGCCTCGGCCGGCGTCGCCTTGCCGCGCCCCTTCAGCACGCCGACCAGGTGCGCACGCTGCTCGCGCGAGATCAGCTCCGACGAGGCTCGCGCATTCTCCGCCGCCAGCTCCGCCGGGGTCGCGGCGAACGGATCCTCCCCCGTCTCGGCCTTGAGCAGCTCGTCGACCACCTCGGCCGCGGCCTTGCCCGCGTGGACGAAGCCCTCGATCTCGCGCGGATCGGCGGCGCTGATCGCCGCCGCGACAGGGCTGGAGGGAGCAAGGGTCGGCTGCGAGGGCATCGCCGCCTCCGTGCCAGCGCCTTCCGGCGCTCCCTGTCGCGACGACGAAACGCGCACCGATCCGTCCTCGATCACCACCTGGCACTCGGCGCCGTCGCCCACGCGCTCGAGCCAGACCTGCAGGCCGTGCTGCTCGGCCGTCTGCGCGAGCAGGCGCATCGACTCGTCGTCGAGGAGCGATCCGTCGCGGACGAGCATCACCTTGAGGCGCGGGCTCATGGCCGCCCCCATCGCGACCGACACGCGAAGCTGCTCGGCCGAGCTCGCCTGCTCGAACGGCAGGCCGCGCAGCAGCACGCGCTCCGCGTCGAAGGAGAGCCCCTTGACCGGGATCTGTGCGGCCGCGATCGCCGCGATCTTGGCGGCGTCGATCGCCTCGAGCTCGCGCGTTAGCGCGCTGCTCCGCTCCTGCGCGGCGAGCAGCTCGGCAGCGACGCGCTCGCGCGCCGCGTTCTCGGCGCGCTGTCGATTGAGCGCGCCGGCGGCGGCGACCGCGGCACGGATCGGCGCCGGGTCGGGCAGCATGCCGCGCGCCGTCGCGATGCCCGCGCGCTCCGCCTCCGCGTTTTCCCGCGCGCCCTCGGCGTTCACGCGATGATCCGCGGCCTCCGCTGCGAGCTGCGCGATACGCGCTCGCAGGCTCTCGATCTCGGCGCTGATCGCGACGACGCGCGCCTCGGATCGCTCGGCGGCGCCGAGCTGCTCGGCCACGGCACGCTCGCGCTGCTCGATCTCGCGCTCCCCGCGCTCGACCTCGGCGAGCTCGTCCATGAGGGCCGCCACGTCGACCTCGCGCGCGGGCGCGTCCGCGTGCCGCGGCATCCCCGCGAGCTGCGCGTCGAGCCGCTTCGCGTCGCGGTTGACGGCCGTCCGCTCCTCGTAGGCGGCGAGACGTCGCCCGTCCTGCGCCGAGAAGTCGAGGCCCACCAGCGCGCGCAGCGTCTCGGCCTGCTCGCGCGGCGACATGCGCGCGAAGGCGAGCGGGTCGAACGTGAGGCGCCCCGCGAGCTCGTCGAGCAGGCGCTGCGGCGAGGGGAACCGCGCGCCCTCGCGGTTGCTCACCACGACGCGTGTCGTGCCGTCGCGGCCGAAGTCCCGCCGGACGACGAGGTCCCCGAGATCGACGGTCACGTGGCCGGCGTCCGACCCCGCACGCAGCGGCACCTCGCAGACCAGGTCCTTGCCGCCGAGCGCGTAGGCGACCGAGTCGAGGAGAGACGTCTTGCCCTGCCCGTTGCGGCCCCCCACGACGACGAGCGCGCCCTCGGGCGTCACCTCCACCGCGCGAAGGCGCTTCACGTTCTCGGCCTCGAGCCGGACGATCTTCAGCGCGGACGATTCTGCGGGCATCGGTCTCCTTCAGCGAGCCGCAGTCGGCGGCTCGGGTACGTGGTTGCCGGCGTGGCCGGCGGCGAGCTTGCATCTGCGCCCTGCGACCGGCGCCCAGCACGGCTGCTCCGCGGCGTCGTCGCGCGGCGCAGCCGCCGGTGCCGGTGCGCTCTCGGCCGCAGGCGCCGATGCGGAGGGGGCGCGGGTCTGCGGCGCGGCGGCGGCGGGCTGCCGCGCTGCTCCGCCGCGCGCCCACTCGGCCAGCGCGCGGCCGTGCTCCTCGTCGAGCGGGCGCGCGAGCTCGAACAGCGCGCGGAACTGCGCGGGGAGCTTCATCATCTGCCGCTCTCCCGGCTCGTTCGTGCGCCAGGTCGGCACGCCCCCGCTCGCCGGGTAGAGCAGGATGTTGAGGACCATCTCGAAGACCCACTCCTCCCCCGCGATCGGCATCCACCCGAGGTGCAGCGGCTCCTTCCCGGGCTGCATCTTGAGCTTCTCCTTCGCGCGGAAGCAGAAGATGAAGTTCCCGTCGAGCTGGAGCAGCGTGTTGAGCAGCCGACGCCGCGCGGCCTTTGGCCGCTGCCAGGCGAGCATCTTCACCCGCTCGCGCCGCGCGTGGTCCGATCCCGCGAGTCGCTCGAGCTCCGCCTCGTGAGATTCGAGGAGCCCTCCCGGGCCCTCGTGCTCGTGCGACGCCGAATCGACCACGATGTTTCGCGCGCCCTTGCCGTGCGCGTACTGGATCGCCTCGAGGTAGTCGAGCGAGCCGAACGGCGCCCGGAAGTCGACGTGCAGGAACTGGAACTGGTCGGCGTAGTGCAGCGCGCGACGCGCCTCGGTGTCGATCACGGCGATGTCGCCGCCGGTAAGGCTCTGCATCCCCTTCGCGATCCGGAGCGCCGAGTAGGTCTTCCCCGAGCCCGACGGGCCGCAAAGGCCCACCAGGATCGGAACCTGCTCGCGCACGGCCGGGCGCAGCTCGAAGCGGCTCACGCGGCGCCCCTGTCGCCGGCGAGCTGCCACGCCGGGTCGTTCTGCTCGCCGCCGAGCTCGCGCTCGAGCCAGCGCTGCTCGTGCCAGTGCGGGAGCGTGAGGCGCTGGACGGTCGCGGGGTATGCGGGCCAGCGGCCCGTCTGCCGGCACCGCGCCCAGAGCTCGATCGCCGTCTCGACCTTCCGGCGTGCCACCTCGAGGTCCCCTTCGCCGAGCTCGTACGCCGCGAGCGCGTAGGGCGGCGCCGTCTCCTGCGCGACGAATAGGAAGTGCGTGCGGCCCTCGCTCTCGCGGTCGAGCAGGGCGAGCACGCGCAGGTAGAACGCGGCCTGCACGTCGTAGCCCATCTGCGCGACGCGACGCGCGAACGTCTCGGCGCCCGCGTCCTCCGTCGTCTTGTAGTCGACGATGAGGCGGCGGTCGGCAGAGAGCCAGTCGAACCGCGCGCGCAGCCACGCTCCGCTCTCGTGCCGCGCGAAGGCCGACACCTCGCACGCGCCGGCATCCGGGTTCGTGACGACGCCGAGCCCGGCGCTCTCGAGCTGCTCGTACGCGGCCTCGACGATCTGCTGCGCCTGCTCGTACTGCGCGGCGAGAAGCGGCAGCCCCCCGGCCGCGATCGTTTCGTCGCGCGCGATCTGCGCGGCCTTCGTGCGCCACGAGTCCGCATCGACGACGTGCACGGCCGCGCCGTGGCCGAGCAGCAGCGCGTGGCAGGCGCTCCCCATCGCGACGCGCGCGCCGCGCTCCTCGGGCTCCCACGCGGGGTTGAGCTGCGGGTGCGCCGTCCAGCAGTGCAGCGGCGTGTGATCGAGCAGCACGCGCGCGAGCGAGCTCGACAGGCTCGGCTCCGGCGCAGGGTCAGCGTGGTACGCCGCCTCGCCGATGCGGTAGAGCCCCTCGGCCGTGATGCGCAGGCCCTCGGGCTCGCGAAGATTGGTGGGTGCGCTCACGCTCCGATCTCCTTCATGGCGGCCTCGAGGCTGATTCCCTTCTCGGCCGCGACCTCGCGCGCGTAGCTCTCGATCTTCTTCGCCACGTAGCGCTCCCGCCGCTTCGCCTTCACCTCGTCGCGCTGGCGGTAGGCCCGCTGCTTCGCCTTCACCTCGTCGCGCTGGAAGTAGGCCCGCTGCTTCGCCTTCACCTCGTCGCGCTGGCGGTAGGCCCGCCGCTTCGCCTTCACCTCGTCGCGCTGGAAGTAGGCCCGCTGCTTCGCCTTCACCTC
>ERZ761584.59-NODE-59-length-40396-cov-18.889740_pt1 | contig 40396 bp, 54 predicted proteins | sample MGYA00512168_ERZ761584 | MGnify/ENA primary metagenome ERZ761584 (study PRJEB28899, sample SAMN03785564) | bioreactor sludge metagenome | biome: EBPR Sludge; feature: EBPR Bioreactor; material: 0.22µm filtered reactor supernatant | place: Saint Lucia: Queensland...
CTCGCGAGACCCGCAAAAACCCTTCGCGGAGCGCGAAACCCATGCGGAATAGGGCCGGCGGGCCGCTGAAATAGCGCTGATGTGGCGTCCAGCGGGAAATCAAAGACGAAGCCGAAGCCAGCGCCTGGGCGTGGTGGTGCACGCCCTGGTGCTGGTCGTCCTCGCGAGTGCCAGCTGGCCGGCATCAGCTGGTCGATCGTGCGCCGCTACGCCCGCCTGGGCGCCGACCGCGACCTCATCGTGGCGGCCATGGGACTCGCCCCAGCAGCGCTTCGCAACCCCGCCGTCCTCGAGCAGCTGCAGGCCGAGATCGCTCGCGGCTACGCGCTCCACAAGATCGACCTGCTGGCCGACGCCCAGCGCCTCCGCAAGGGTGGCGACGGCTCGGTCAACGCCGTGCTGGCGAGCCTGCGCCAGGCCCTCGGGTGGAACAACCCCGAGTCGGGGAAGGGTCGCGACGCCCAACGGCCGGACAACGAGGCCGCGGTCGCGGAACTCGAGCGCATGCTGCGCCGAGTGCGGGGGTAGCGCCGTGCGTATCGGCCGGTTCGGCGCGAAGGCGGAGGTGACGCAGGCGCTCCTGGACCTGTGCAAGGAGCTGCACGGGCTCGCGCCGGCGGTCCGTCGCGAGGCGCTGTTGACGCTCTCGCCCGAGGCGCGGCGCGCGATCGACGCGCTCCAGTACGAGTGGTACCTCTGGTCTCGGCCCGAGCAACGCGAGCCAGAAGGCGCCTGGCGCTGGTGGGTGATGTGCGGGGGCCGCGGGGGCGGCAAGACCCGCTCCGCCTGCGAGCAGGTCCTCGAGTGGGCGGACACGTGCCCAGGCATCCGCCTGGCGATCGTCGGACGAGACGCCGGCGGCGTGCGGCGCACCATGATCCGCGGCGAGAGCGGCATCCTGCGCCGGAGCCCGCCCTGGTTCAAGCCGCGCTACTACAAGACCGACAAGCTCCTCGCCTGGCCGAACGAAACGACGGCCGAGCTCCATTCGTCCGAGGAGCCCGCCACCCTGCGCGGGCCGCAGTACCACCGCGCCTGGGTGACGGAGCTCTTCCACTGGCAGATCCCGCGCGGTGACAAGGAACCCGTCGCGTGGCGCGAGGGCATCAAGCTGACGCTGCGCCTGGGCGACAACCCACAGGGCATCATCGATTCGTCGCCACGCCAGACGGAGTTCTGCGCGAGCCTGCTGCTGGGCCCCAAGGACGACAGGGGCAACCGCGCCGTCACGCAGCAACAGGTCGACAGCGGGAGCTGGTCGATCGAGCACAGCCTCAAGGACGAGGACGGACGCGAGCACCGCTACATCGTGCAGGTCCGGCGCTGGAGCTCGGAACGCAACGCCGAGCACCTGTCGCCAGGCGTGATCGCCGAGTGGCGTCACGACCTGCGCGGGTCGCGGCTCGAGGAGCAGGAGCTCGACGGCAAGGTGCTGGTGAAGGTGGAGGGCGCGCTCTGGACGATGGAGCAGCTCGACGGCGGGGCGGTCGACGGCGTGCCCACGATCGTCAAGACCCGGGTGGCCGTGGACCCCACCAGGTCGGACGCGCCGACCGACGAGGCCGGCATCATCGTGGGCGGCCTGGGCGCCGACGGGCACGCCTACGTGTGGGACGACTGCACCGTGCGCGGGAGCCCGGCGACCTGGGGCCGGGCCGCGATCGCGGCCAAGAACAAGTACGGAGCCGACGCGATCGTGCTGGAGAAGAACCGGCTGGAGTACTCCACGAAGCAGACCATCCGGGCGCTCGACCCGCGCGTGAAGTGGATCGAGGTGACCGCGGCCGACGGCAAGCGCACGCGAGCCGAGCCCGTGTCAGCGGCCTACGAGGCGGGGCGGGTCCACCACGTCAGGGACGCCCGCGCGGCCGGCCGCCTGGCGCGGCTCGAGGACGAGCTGATCTCGTGGGACCCGCGAGCTCGCATGCCCAGCCCGAACCGTATGGACGCGTTGGTCTGGCTGATCTGGGACCTGCTCGGGCTCGACGAGCACGTGAAGAAGCCCATCCGGGTGCTGTGAAGGAGGGAGCCATGGCGACGAAGACGCGAGGCTGGTGGGGCCCCTGGCTCGTGCGCTCGGCCAGCATCCTCCGGAAGCTGGTGCCGGGCCCGTTCAACGTGGTGCGCGGCATCCTGCCGTCGGCGGCGGGCGAGCCGCCAGCCTTCGGGACACGCGACCTGCTCGAGGGCTATGACTCCATGCCTTGGCTGCGGGCCGTGGCCGACAAGGTCGCGACCGCGGTGTCGTGCCTCGAGTGGCAGCTGCTCTCGGTGCGGCGCCAGGGCAAGGCCTACCGCGACCGCGTCCTGCAGGCCGCCCCGGGCGACCAGCGCTCGAAGGCGCTCGCCGCGGTCGCCCGTGACGGCAGCGTGCAGCTCGAATCCGACCACGTCTTCATGCGCGCTCTCGACAACCCGAACCCCTTCATGACCCGCCTCGGGCTGCTCAAGGTCACCGAGGTCCACCTCGACCTGGTCGGGGAAGCGTACTGGGTCAAGGACAGGAACGGCCTGGGCGTCTGCATCGGCTTCTGGCCGATCCCGCCAGATTGGGTGCTCCAGACACCGACCCCCTCCTCCCCGCGGTACCGCTTCGGGTGGCGCGGCTGGCAGGCCGAGGTGCCCGAGTCCGAGGTCGTGGTCTTCAAGGAGCCGTCGCCCGCCAACCCCTACACGCGGGGGAGCGGCGTGGGCTGGGCGCTCGGGGACGAGATCGAGGTCGACGAGTACGCGGCCAAGATGGCTAAGCAGCTGTTCTTCAACCAGGCCCGGCCCGACTTCGTCATCTACGGCTTCGACGACGACTCCGAGAAGCGCCGCTTCGAGCGCGACTGGCTCAACCGGCTCCAGGGGTTCTGGCGCGCGCACAAGCCCTACTTCGTCACCGGCGAGCCGAAGTTCCACGAGTTCCAGCGGCCGAACATGGAGCAGCTCGTCTACCCCAACCTGCGCAAGACCCAGCGCGACACCGTGCTGCAGGTCTGGGGCGCTCCGCCGGAGATGTTCGGGATCATCGAGAACAGCAACCGCGCCACGATCGAGGCCGCGGAGTACCTGTTCGCGCGTTGGGTGGTGGCGCCCCGTGGCGAGCGCATCCGGCTGGTCCTCCAGCGCCTGGCGCAGGAGGAGTACGACGAGCGCCTGGTGGTGCACTTCGTCTCGCCCGTCGCCGAGGACAAGGAGTTCGTGCTGCGAGTCGCCCGGGTGGCCGGGCGCCGCGTCGACGAATGGCGCGAGCTGCAGGGCCTGCCACCCATCGGTGGCGACGAGGGCGCCGCCTGGCTCATCCCCGCTGGCGGCATGGTCGTCGACGACCTGCTCGAGGCGCTCCAGCAACGCCAGGGCCCGGCGAGGCCGGGAGCGGCGCCGCCGCCCGCCTGAGGAGCGGGCGAAGAAAACCGCTTGACGCGCGGGCCGCCGCGGAGCGACACTCTTCCGCAAGAGCACGCTCGGCTAGCAGCCGGGAGTGACCGGAGTGACCGAGACAAAGGCCTCCGATCCGCCAGGGCGCCACCCGCGCCCCAGGCAGGTCGGGGGCCTTTTGCTATTTCGGGGGAGTGGATGGGCCGGGAGAACCTGATCGAACTCGGCGAGTGGCGCGAGATGGCGCGGGCCGGTGCGGCACCCAGCGATGCGCTCCTGCGCAAGCAGTACGTCCCGGACAGCATCAAGGCCGCTGGCGAGCGCGAGCTGACGTTCACGATCTCGACCGGCGCCATCGACCGGGACCGGGACACCCTCAAGGTCGACGGCTGGAAGCTCGACAACTACCGGCTCAACCCGGTCGTGCTGTGGGCCCACAACTACCGCGGCCTGCCTGTGGCGAAGGCCGTCTCGATCGCCGTGGTGGCGTCGGCCCTGAAGGCGACGGCCAGCTTCCCGTCGCCCGAGGAATACGACTTCGCCGACACCGTGTTCCGGCTGATCCAGGGCGGCTATCTGCGCGCGACGTCGGTCGGCTTCCGGCCGATCAAGAGCGTCTACAACAACGAGCGCGGCGGCTTCGACTTCGAGGAGCAGGAGCTGCTCGAGTTCTCGGTCGTGCCCGTGCCGGCCAATCCGGAGGCCCTGCTCGCCGCGAAGCGCGCGGGGATCGACCTGGCGCCGCTCAAGGCCTGGGCCGAGGGCGTCCTGGACGCGCAAGAGCCGGGCCTGTGGGTACCCAAGGCCGCCGCGGCCCGGGCCCTGGCGCTGGCCACCGGCGAGCCGGAGTCGGTTCGCGTGCCGGCCCCCGAGCCGGCCACGCCCCCGAAGGCGGAGCCGGAGCCCCCCACCACCAAGGTCGTGCCGGCTCTGACGCCGGAGACGGTCAAGGCGGCCATCCAGGCCGCAGTTCACGAGACGGTCGGCGCGCGCGTGCGGCGCGAGCTGGGCCGGCTCGACTGAGGAGACGACGAGCATGTCCACACAGCCCCCCGTCGCGCCGGGCTTCAAGACGCAGGAGGAGCTCGAGGCGTTCATGAAGCGCACCGTGGTCGAGGAGTTGACGCCCGCCCTCGACAAGGCCCTCGCCCCGCTGACCGAGAAGCAGATGGGGCTGATGCGCGACATGCTCGAGGAGCACAGCCGCTCCGACGAGAAGGCCCTGCCCAAGGGTTACATGTTCGCGCGGCTGGTGCGGGCCCAGGCCCTGGCCTTCCGCGAGACGGGCAAGCACAACGACCCCGACGCGGTGAAGTTCGTCGTCGGCAAGTACTGGGGCGGCGACGCCCGGGTGCTCAAGGCGGTCGAGCAGGGCGCCAAGCTCAAGGCCACGGCCTCGCAGGCCAGCGACCCCAACGCCCTCGGCAACCTGATCGCGCCGCAGTGGAGCAGCGAGTTCATCGAGCTGCTCCGCAACCGGCCGAAGATCCGGGCGATCGCTCGGGTCATCCCCAACCCGACCGGCAGCCTGACGCTGCGCCGGCAGACGTCGGCCTCGACGGCCTACTGGGTGGGGGAGGGCCTGTCGATCACGCCCTCGAAGCCCGGCGTCGGCCTGATGCAGTTCCTGCGCAAGAAGCTGGCGGGCCTGTCGGTGCTGTCCAACGACATGCTCCGTTACTCCACCGGCCCGCAGGCGATCGCCGCGGACCAGTTCGTCCTGGACGACATGCTGCTGGTGTCGGCCATCGCCGAGGATCTGGCCATGATCCGCGGCGACGGCACGCAGTACTCGCCCAAGGGCATCCGCAGCCTGACGGCCACCGCCAACGTCTTCGCCCAGAGCGGCACCACGCTCGCTGCGATCGACGCGGACTACGCCAAGAGCCTGCGCCTGGTCGAGGAGGCGAACATCTTCCCCGAGCCCGACTCGATCCACTGGCTCGAGGTCCCGCGCACCTACTACGCCCTGTGGAACGCGGCGCCCGCGACGGACGCCGGCGCCCGGCCGTACCGCTCGGGCCTGGAGACCCGGGATGGCCAGGCGCCCGAGGGCCGCATCCTCGGCTACCCGGTGCACAAGACCAACCAGATCCCCAAGAACCTCGGCGGCGGGTCGAACGAGTCGGAGAGCTACTGCATCCACGGCCCGTCGCTGATGATCGCCGACACCCTCAACGTGCTGGTGGAGGTCTTCCCCGGCGGTGCCTACCAGGACGGCGCGGCCGTGGTGTCGGGCATCTCGAACGACGAGACCCCCGTGCGGGTCCTGCGCGAGATGGACTTCAACATGCGCTACCAGGAAGCGGCGTCCATCCGCACGGGCGTCACGATCGCCTGAGCCGGCCAAGGCGAAGGGAGAGCGAGACATGTCGAGCAACTTCGGCCTCAGCAAGAAGCTCGGGGCCATCTTCAAGTCGACGAAGGGCAACCCGCCCGCGGCGGTCTCCGCGGGCACGCGCAACGGCGCCGCCATCGACCGGAGCCCGGCCGGCGGCGTCCACTACCACGGCCTGACCCTCCACGCCGCCTCGGGCGCGGAGACCGGCGCGCCGAGCGCGCGCACCCTGGACGCCAAGATCCAGGACTCGGCCGACGGCTCGACCGGGTGGGCGGACTACATCCCGCAGGCGACGGTCGCCGCGATCGCCCAGATCACGGCCGCCAACGCCGAGGCCGAGGTCGACGTGGACCTCAGCGGGGCCAAGCGCTACGTGCGCGTGGTCGAGGTCGTCGCCTTCACCGGCGGCACGGCGCCGACGCTCGGGGCCCAGGAGACCGTCATCCTCTCGGGCGCGGACCGGACCCCGGTCTAACGCCATGGAGCCCGTCCTCCTGCAGTTCCTCACCAGCGCGCCGCCCTACCGCGCTGGTGAGGTGGCCGGCTTCAGCCCGGCCGAGGCGCAGGCCTACCTCGATCGGAAGGTCGCGCGCCAGATCTCTCGGCCTGCTGCAGCGCAGGCCGCGGCCCAGGCCGCCGCGGACGAGGAGCAGCTCGTCGTCGTCCGCTTCACGCAGTCCATGCCGCCCTACATGGCCGGCGAGCTGGCCGGCTTCAGCCACGAGCGGGCCGAGCAGCTCGTCCGCATGGGTGTCGCCGAGCTTTACGGGAGGGCGACGCCCAAGGCCCGCCCGGAGCCGGTCGAGCACAAGCGGACGGCGCGCGCGACGGCCGAGGCCGACCTGGTCCAGGTGGAGTTCGTGCGCGCCGCTCACGGCTACCGCGCCGGTGAGATCGCCGGCTTCCCGGCGGAGGAGGCCGAGCGCCTGATCGAGAGCGGCGCGGCCGTCGCGCCCGGCAGCGCCCCCGCCCCGATCGACCTCTCGACCGGCGATCCCGACGCCGCGAAGGTCGATCCCAACGCCGAGGTGCTCGGCCTGGACGATCGCGATCCGGACTGGCGCGACAAGCAGAAGGCCCAGGACAAGGCGCCGGCGGACAAGATGAGCCGCGGGGCCAAGAAGAAGTAACCGTGGGCCTGACCGTCACGACGGCCGCAGCGAGCCGGCGCCTGGCCCGGCTCGGCCACGTCAAGGCCGAGCTGGGCATCGCCGACACGTCCCAGGACGCCCTGCTGCGCCGGCAGATCGACGACGCCAGCGCGGCCATCGAAGCCTACTGCCGCCGCGCGTTCGCGAGGGAGGCCCTGACCGAGACCCTCGCGGGCTGGGACGCGACCGAGCTGCAGCTCGGTCGCACGCCGCTGGTCGCCGTGACGTCGGTCCTCCTGGACTCCGAGCCGGTGCTCGACTTCTCGATCGAGTCGCGCGACGAGGCGGCCCTCTACCGGCGGGCCGGATGGGCCTGGACGGCCCAGCGCTCGGCCGGCCTCACGGGCCGCCAGCGCTGGCCCGGCTTCGGTGCGCCCCTGCCGCGCTCCGAGGAGCCGCGCTTCTCGGTGTCCTACGTGGCCGGCTACATCCTCCCCGAGCAGTGGCTCGAGGACGATACGACCGTGTCCGTGGACGCCGGCGACGACAGCTTCAACGCGGCCGGGAAGTTCCCCACGCTCCTCCAGGCTGGCGACGTCCTGGTGGCGAGCGGCTTCGCCCAGCCTGCGAACAACGGCCGCTTCGTGGTCACCGGCACGCCCACGAGCTTGAAGGTGCAGGTCTCAGCGGCCCTGACCACGGAGGCTGCGGGGGCCTCGGCCACGATCCGCTTCGATCCGCCGGGCGAGTGCCGGGGCATCGCGGACCTCGAACGGGCGTGTGTTCAGACGGTCAAGCGCCTGTACCACGGCCGGGCTCAGGACCCCGACGTGGTGGAGAAGCAGGTGGGCCAGCTGCGCATCCGCAGGGGTGAGAGCGACACCGCCCTGACCCTGCCGCTGCCGGCCGAAGTCGTCGGCCTGCTGAGGCCGTGGGTGCGGGGGGCTCGCGCGGCATGAGCTACGACCCCGCCTACGACGAGTTCATGATCCACACCGTCACGGTGACGCCCGTGGTGTCGCGCGACGGCGCCGGCGCCGCCACCTACGGTGCGCCCGTCCAGGTGCGCGGCCGGGTCGAGCACGAGCTGCGGCTCGTCCGCGACGACAAGGGCCGCGAGGTGGTGTCCCAGACGGCGCTCTACCTCAAGCCCACGGACCTGGCCGGGAACCCCGTGGCCATCGGCAAGGCCGACCAGATCACGCTGCCGGCCGGGTTCGTGCCGGCGACCCCCCCGCTCATCAGTGTGCAGCCCCACTACGACGAGGCCGGCCTGCACCACCTCGAGGTGCGCCTCTGATGCGCGTCACCCTCGACATCAGCGGCGGCTTCGAAGACACCATCCGGCGGCTCAACGAGCTGCCCGGCAAGGCCGTGAAGATCTGCAAGAAGCGCTTCGAGGCGGCCGCGCCCGCGATCAACGCGCGCCAGCGAGCACTGGCTCCGGTCGACCCGGTCGACGGCGGACAGATGCGCGACTCCGTCCGGTGGGAGAGCCCCCGCTCGAGCTCGGAGACCTTCGCCTCCCTGAGGTTCATCGTCGGCGGCGACGTGCTCCTCCCGTACCTCGACGGCCGCAGCTACAACGCCTACGCCGTCGTCCAGGAGACCGACCCGACGCTGAAACACAGCCACGGCCAGGCCGGCTTCATGACCATGCCCGTCGTGCAGGCGGTGCCGGGGATCTGGGCCGGGATCGCGGCCGACATCGACGCGTTGGTGGCCCGTGCTTCCGGCTGAGATCGCAACGCACCTCCAGTCGTCGGGCCTGGGCCTCACGCTCGGGACGAACCTGTTCTACGTCCCCTTCCCGGACACGGCCCCGACCGACCAGGTGGCCGTCTGCATCGTCGAGCGCCCGGGCGGGGAGGGCGGCCGCACCTTCGGCGCCGGCGCCGCGGCCCTGGTCGTCGAGGAGGCGTCCTTCCTCGTGATGGTGCGGGGCGCGCGCGACGGCGCCGTCGCGGCCCGCAGCCTGGCCGAGCAGGTCCGGGCCAAGCTCGACTTCGGCGAGGCGGTGCTCAGCGGCACGCGCTACTTGAGCGTGCGGCCCGAGCGCCCCGTCTACGGGCCGGCCTACGGGCCCCTCGAGCTGCCGGTGTTCTACGTCGAGGCCCTGGCCGAGAAGGAGCCCTCCGCATGACCGCCCGGGTCACGACGGAGCGGGAGGAGCGCACGCGTTTCCTGCGCGCGCTGCGCATCCAGCTCGCGGCGCCGCTGGCGGCCGTCGACGCCGAGCTGCAGCGCCTGACCGGCGCGGCGCCAGAGACCGAGCCGGGGTGCCCGTGTTGCGGATCGACCGAGCACCAGGCCGAGGCCGGGGACGTCATGGTCTGCGGCGAGGCGGGCTGCGGCGCCAACTATCGCGGGGCGGAGGTGCTGACGTGAAGAAGCGCTACATGGTCGTGCACGGCATCACGTACCGGCCGCACGGGGATCGGCAGGCGCCGCAGGTCTCGGTGGAGCCGGGCGGGCCCGCGGTCGAGGACCTGCCCGAGGCCTCGATCGGGTGGCTGCTCGAGCAGGGACACATCCGGGAGGATGTCGCGGCGGGCGGCGTGGTCCAGCTGGCGGAGGACGTCGACGTCAGCCTCCACCAGGGTGAGACGGTGGCGGAGATCAAGCCGCGGGGCGCGCGCACGCCCACGAAGGAGTAAGCCATGAAGGTGCACGGCCGATTCAACGTCCTGAAGATCGACGACGCGGCGGGAGTGCTGCAGGACGTCAGCGCCAAGCTGACGAAGGCCAACTACACCCACGACACCGACGCCGACAACACCGCCACGTTCGGCGACTCGGCCGACGAGCACGAGGTGCCGGGGATCGAGAGCTTCAGCCTCTCGCTCGAGGGCTTCGTCGAGGAGGATGCGGCGGGCAAGTTCCACGGCCGCAGCCTCAAGATCTTCCACGGCGGCTACGACGTGAGCGCGTACTTCGACACCGCCGCCATCGGGCGGCAGGTGCCGCTCGACACCACCAAGACGTTCGGTGGGGACTGGCAGCGGCGCGAGGTGCCCGGCAACCACTCCGGTTCCCTCAGCCTGGGTGGCTTCCACGACGCCGCGCCGGCCGGCTCCTACGAGCTGCTGCGCCAGGCCGTGTCGGCCGCGTCCGGAACGCCCATGACCCTCGGCCCGCGGGGTTCCGCGGTCGGCAAGCTCGTGGAGATGCTGAAGGCCCGCTACACGAAGCACGACATCCCCACGGACACCGCCAGCAGCACGAAGACCTCGGCCGAGGCCAAGGCGGACGGCGGCTACGCGCTCGGCCGGTGCCTCCACGACGCCACGCCCGAAACCGCCAGCGGCAACGCCGCCAGCGTGGACGAGACGGCCGCCACCTCCCAGGGGGGCATCGGGCACCTGCACGTGCTGGCCTGGAGCGGCAGCTTCACCGGCATCACGGTCAAGATCCAGCACTCGGTCGACAACTCGGTCTGGGTCGACCTGATCACGTTCGCGGCCGCATCCGCGATCGGGTCGGAGCGGCTCGAGGTGGCCGGCACCGTCAACCGCTACGTGCGGGCCCTCTGGACGTTCGCCGGGGCCGGCCCGGGCAGCGCCACGATCGTGGTCGCGTTCGCGCGCAAGGGCTTCACCTACGGCGCGGCCGGCACGTACCGGCACTGGGTCGGCCTGCTCCAGCACGCCAACACCCAGACCTTCGAGGGCGGCCCGGACGGCGCCACGGCCGGCAAGCCCAAGATCACCGGCGAGCTGCGCATGGCCAGCCTCACCATGAACGTCTCGGCCGCGGAGACCGTGAAGTTCTCGGCCGAGCTGATGAACGACGACACCATCAACTTCGGCGCGACCTTCTAGGGGGGGGCTGGGCCATGAAGGAATTCACGATCACGATCGGGAGCAGCGACCCGAAGGCCTCGCCGGCGATGCGGAAGCGCGAGCGCCGCCTGGCCCTCACCAGCCTCGACGGCAAGGCCATCAAGAAGCGCTTCGGCACCCCGCTGGTCACGCTGTTCCTGCGCGACGTGCTGGGCGCCGACGACGCCGGCAAGCTCTCCGGTCTCTTCGACCCGGAGGTCCAGCAGGTCGTCCTGGCCATCGCACTGACCCGGGGCGGCTCGAAGGGAGTCACGGAGGACGTGGTCGGGGCCTGGATTCAGGACCACGTCGACGCCGGCGGGAACGTGATCAACGACTTCGCCATCCCGCTGGTGTCGGCCGCCTTCTACTCGGGCATGGTCAACGGGCGCCGCACGGAGATCGGCTTCGAAGACGACGACGAGACCGAGGAGGGAAAAGCGCAGTCCGATCCCGAGCCGGTGACGGCGGAGTAGGGGCGCAGGAACACGACCCAGACGCCTTCCACGACGAGCTCGAGCGTCTCGCCCTGAGGCTCGGCTATCGGCCGAGGCGCTGGGAACACCTGCAGCCCGTGGAGCTGTGGGCCGAGTGGGAGGCGTGGTTGTGGAGGCGCTCGCGGGACCTGGAAGCCCTGGCCGTCGCCGTGCTCCCCGTCCACGCCTTCATCTCCGGCGTGAAGTACCGACGCGAGATCCTGGCCGCCATGCCGTACTACGAGCCCGAAAGGCCTGAGGAGCACTGATGGGCCGCCGCGGGGAGTACAACCTCAAGCTCGGCGCCGACGGCCGGGTGCTGCGCGAGCAGCTCTCCAAGTCCGAGTCCGACCTGAAGCGCTTCGAGGGTGGCGTCAAGCGCCTGCGCGCCACGATCGAGGGCGGCGACAAGGCCAACGCCTACGCGATGGGCAAGCTCACCCGCGTCGTCCAGGACATGGGCGGCGTGGCGCGCCTCACGGAGACGCAGCTCGCCCGCGTCCGCGTCGAGGTCGAGCGCCTGACCAAGGCGGGGGCCAAGCTGCCGGCCAGCCTCAAGGGCCTCGGTGGACCCAGCGGCCCGGGCCTGGGCGCCAAGCTCAAGGTCGCAGGCCTGGCCGAGCTGCAGGGTGTCGGCCAGGGCCTGGCCGGCGGCCTGGGGCCCGCCGGGAGCGCCCTGGCCTCCATCGGGCCGGCCGCCCTGGCCGCCACCGCTGGCGTGGCCGCCCTGGCTGCGGCTGGTGTGGGACTCGTCAACGTCCTGGCCGACTCCACCGCGGAAGCGGTCGCCTGGGGCGCTCACATCCAGGAGATCTCCGACGACAGCGGCATCGCCGCCGACAGCGTCCAGCGCCTCATCGCCGCCGGGCTGGACATGGAGTCCGTGACGGGCGCCGTGGCCAAGCTCGAGGCCGCGCTCGTGAACTCCCCGGAGAAGTTCGCACAGCTCGGGCTCTCGGCCGAGGCGCTCAAGCGCATGAAGCCCGAGGAGGCCCTCGGCCTCGTAGCCGGGAAGATCCTGCAGCTCGGCACCGAGGCCGAACGCACGGCCGCCAAGAACGAGCTGCTGGGCAAGAGCTTCCCCACGTCGCAGATGAAGGAATTCGCTGACGCCGCCGAAAAGGGGGCACGCGGCGAGGCCCTCGGCCAGGTCCTCGACAACGCCACCATCGCCCAGCTCAAGGCCGCGAGCGAGGAGGCGGAGGTCCTGGGGAAGACCTGGGACGGCCTGTGGCGGAACATGGGCGCGGCCATCGCCACCTCGCCCGGCGTCCAGGACGCGCTGCGGGGCTTGACGGACGCCCTGGGCGAAGCCAGCACATGGGTCGTCCAGAACAAGGCCGAGTTCCAAGGGCTCGCGCAGGACGTGCTGGTTCCCTTCATCGGCGTCCTGCGGGACGTTGCCGGCGCCACGGGGACGGTAGTCAAGGCCCTGAAGCTCATGGCCACCACGGCGCAAGCCGTCGTCCTGCCGATGTCGCGGGTCCCCGAGCTCACCCTCCCCGGGCTCACCCGCAGGATCACAGGCGAGACGAGCGCCAACGCGGCCCTTGCCGAAGCCAACCGTGCGAGCGCGAATTGGAACGTCGGCGTCACGGCAGGTCGCGAGGGAATCGCGAGGATGCAGGCGGCCATGGCCGCGGCCATGGGAAAGGGGGGCGGTGGGCCCACCTGGGACCCCAAGGCCGAAGAGAAGGCGCGCAAGGCGGCCGAGGCCATAGAGAAGCTGGCCACCGCCAACGAGAAGGTCAAGCAGAGCCTGCAGGAGCTCGACTTCGCGATCCAGGGGGACATCCTGGCGGAGCAAAAGCGCCAGGACGCCGAGGTCGTTGGGCAGCTCAACAACCAGCTGCAGGAGCAGCTGCGCCTGATGCTCCAGATCGACGCCCTCGGCAACTCGACCGTGGCCGGCAACGCCTCCCCGGAGGACATCGCGGCGGCCGAGGCACGCCAGCGCGTGATCGCCATGATCGAGGCGGCGGGCGGCCGGGGCGGCACGGGCGCAGGGCTCTCGTTCGGCCAGAAGGCCGGGCTCGACTTCCTCGAGCAGAACAAGGGCAACCTGAGCCCCGAGGTGTACGAGAAGATCCGGGCCCAGATCACGGGTGTGAAGGAGGAGACGGAGAAGACAGCCGGCGCGACCGTGAGCTGGGCGGAGGCGGCGCAGGGTGTGCTGGCGATCATCGACGCCCTGGGCCTGAGCGGCACGAAGCTCGGGGGGCTGTTCGGCGCGATCGGTGGCGGAGCCGCGGCCTTCGACGCGCTCGGCCAGCGGATGGCTCGGGCAGGCGATGCGGGCGGCCTGGCCGGCCTGTTCAAGGCTGACAATGGCAAGGGCGGCCTGAGCGGCATCCTGGGCGGCGCGACGTCGCTCCTGGGCGGTGCCTCCGCGGCGATCGGCATCGGCAAGGCCATCGTCGGGCTCTTCAAGAGCGACCCGGTGAAGAAGGCCCAGAAGGCAATCGGCCAGGCCATGGGCGTCTCGATCAGCCGGGAGCTGGCCGAGTCGATCCGCGCCCAGGCCAAGACGCTGGGCGTGAGCCTGGCCACGGCCGGCCTGCTCAGCCTGGGCGCCGTCATGGCCGAGGGCCAGGCGCAGGGGAAGAGCGCCGCGAGCTTCTCCGGCCAGGCCATCTCCGCCCTGCAGCTCACCCAGGACCCCAAGCTCGCGGCCCAGGCCACCGGCGAGGTGGGGCAGGCTTTTGGCGAGATCGCGGCGGAGGCCGAGCGCGCCGGCGTGTTCGGCACCCAGGCCGTCCGATCGATCATCCGCGAGGCCCGCAACCTCAAGGCCGAAATCCCCGAGATCAAGGCCTTCGTCGACGAGCAGCTCACCGGCGCGGCCGCCGGCGTGGGAGCCGGCATCAAGGGCATCCGGGTCACGAGCCCGGAGGACATCCAGGCGCAGGCCTCGATCGCCAGCGTGACCTTCTGGGCGGTGTTCAAGGAGAAGGGCCTCCTGGCCGCCGGCGACGCCTTCAAGGACATCGTGGCGTCGCTGGGGAAGAGCCTGGAGGAGCTGGGCGGTGACGAGATCGCCCAGCAGCTCCTGGGCCCGATCCAGGCCATCGTCGACCTGTCCGAGAACGAGCTCTTCCGGGGGGCCGCGGAGGGGGCCCAGGGCTTCGCGAACACCCTCAAGGGGCTGGCCAACTCCGACATCCCCCTGACGACGAGCCAGTTTGGCGCCTTCGGGCAGCAGGCCAAGGCGGCCTTCGACCAGGCGATCGCCGGTGGCGCGAGCTCGGAGCAGGCCCTGCTGGCCATCGCGCCGCTGCTGCAGGCGATTGTCCAGGGCGCCGCCAGCTACGGCCTCGAGATCGACGAGGGGACGCAGGCCCTGATCGAGCAGGCCAAGGCCAGCGGCATCGCCTTCAAGACGGACGGCACGGAGCGCCTGATCCAGTCGATCGACGCCCTGACCGTGGCGCTGGGTGGCGTCCCGCCGGCCCTCGAGAAGATCGGGTCCGCGGCCGAGAAGCTGGACGGCAAGACGATCGACCTCACGGTCCGCTACAACGAGCCAGACATGATGCCCGGGCAGTTCAACGAGGGCGCCTTCAACGAGGGCGGCCCGGGCGTCACGGCCGCGGCTGGCTTCGGCCCCAAGCGCCTGAGCCGCGACACGCTGTTCCAGGCCCACGCCGGCGAGCACGTGATGATCGTGCCGCGCGGCAAGCCCTTCTCCTTCCGGAGCGCGCGGCGCGGCTTCTTCCAGGACCCGGAAATGGGCGGCGATCCCGGGGGCGGCGGGCTGCCCGCGCCAGGGTCGCTCGGCGGCGGTGGCGGGTCCGGGACGGGCACCACGAGCTCGGGGGGCGGTGCGGCACCACCCCCCGACCCGGCCGCCGGCGGCGTCATCGAGGAGCTGCAGCAGCAACAGGCCCACACCACGACGGTGCTCGAGGACGTGAAGGAGATCTTGCGCACCATCGCGCGGCAGCCGCGCGGCCAGGTGGTCATGCCGATCACCACGACCGTGCAGGAGAACGGCTTCAACACGCAGCGGGACCGCCAGGACTTCGAGCGGGGCCTGGAGCGCTCGGTCGCGCGGGGCATCCGGGCTGGGACGAGCCCCGTGCTCGACGCGCTCAAGGACGCCGGCTTCGTGAGCGCCTGAGGAGGCAGGGACATGGCCGACGGCATCAGCGTCTACGCGAGCGGCTCCCAGGCGTGCGTCATCTCGACCGAGCACACCCTCGTCGAGACGAGCTCGCCCGGTCTCTTCCTGGCTGACCTGGACCTCTCCAACCTGGCGGCCAGCGACACCCTGGAGATCCGCTACTACACGCCGGTGGCCTCCGGCGGGACGAAGCGCCAGGCGGCGCTGGCCAGCTTCTCGAACGCGCAGAACAGCACCACCGATGCGCTCTCGGCGCACAAGGACGTGCTGAAGGCCCTGGGCCTGCAGCGCCTGGGCACGCCCTACGGCTTCAAGCTCACGATCAAGCAGACGGCCGGGACCGGCCGGACGATCCCCTGGGTGGTGACCCAGGTGTCGCCGTGATCGTCCTGGCGGCCGCGCCCAGGAGCCAGGTCTCCTACTGGCGCACCGCCTTCCGAGGGGCGATCACGGGCCCGAGCTACGAGGCGCACCCCGTCTTGTCGGTCACCCTCCCGGACGGGACCCCGTGGCGGGCGGCCTCGGGCGAGGTCCCCTCGCGGAGCCTGGGCCCCTTCGAGGGTCGGGTGCAGAGCTGGGGCTCCTTCACCCGGGCCGTGTCGCTGCGCGACGGCCACCTCATGTCGGTCGAGCTGTCCATCCGGCTGGATGACGCCGACCGCTCGGTGAGCCGCCTGGTCAACCGGTTCCAGGGCCGGCTGCGCGGGGCGGCCGCCACGGTGCGCTGGCTGGCGCCCGGCCTGCCGATCGAGGACTGCCCGGTCGAGTACACGGGCGTCGTGCACAACTTCCCGCAGGCCTCGGAGTTCACCTACACCCTCGACCTGCGCCCACCGGACAACACGCTGCGCAACGGCAAGATCCCGCAGCAGCTCATCTCGGTGGCCGACTACCCGCGCGCCAAGGCCGATGTCATCGGCAAGCCCTTCCCGCTCGCCTACGGCCGGTTCGACTCGATCGGGTTCGAGGCCCAGGGCCTGGTCCCGGCCTACCGCGTCGACGGGACGAGCTTCGTGTACCTGGTCTGCCTGGGGCGCGTGCCGGTGCGCGCCGTGTTCAAGGCGGGGGTGGTGGTCCCCACGTCGGACTACACCGTGGCGTACAAGCGCGGGGGCAAGACGGTGACGGAGCTCACCTTCACCGCCGACCCCGGCGAGAGCACGGCCATCACGGTGGACACCGACGGCTACGACGACCGCGGGGACGGGACGGGCGTGGCGATCACCAACCCCGTCCGCCAGATGCAGCACATGCTCGAGGTCTTCGTCTACGGCAACTGGACCTCCGGGCCATGGCTCGTCGGCCAGGCCCCGCTCGACGGCCGGGCCTGGGACGTGGCGGCGCGGAAGCTGGACCGGCGTGGCTACCTGGGCGCGCACTGGCGCGGGGGAGACAGGGCCCAGCCCCTGGCTGTGTTCAACGCCTTCTGCGAGGCGGTCGGCCTCGTGAGCTGGTGGACGGCGGCCGGGACGATCGCCGTGGCCGTGCTCGACCCGCTCGAGGAGGACGTCTACCAGGACGACCCCTGGCTCATGGGGTCCTCGCGCGACGACGGGCGCTACAGCCGCCCCCTCGCCGTCGACCAGATCACTCGCCGGCTCACCGGCCAGTACGCCGCGAACCCCGGGGGCAGCGGCTACCTGCAGAGCCTTGCGGTCATGGACCACCAGCTGACGGAGCGCAGCGAGCTCGAGCGCCAGAATCCCTGGGCCGCGGTGCAGGTGTAGCGTGGCCCTGGTCTACCTCTACCCGGTGGCCGACTTCTCCGTCGGCGGCAGCATCGGCAGCACCACCGGGTCGCCGCACTATCGGGCGGTCGACGAGCCCTACAACGCGCCCAACGACTCCGACGAGGTCTTCTCCACCGCCACGAGCGACGGGGGCGGCGGGCAGATCGTCTACACGCTCCAGGCCCTCCCGCCCGTCATCAAGGTCAACAAGGTCACCTTGGTGTACCGGGCCCGGCGCGAGCTGGGCTCCGGAGGGACCGGCATCAAGGCGGCCGGCTTCGTGCACATCGGGGGCGTGCAGTACCGCGACACGATCTGGACGCCGCCCGACGCCTACGCCACCAGCGCGCGCCGGAAGGAGTACCTGACCAACCCCGCCACCTCGGCCAACTGGCAGGTGGCCGACTTCGCCTCGGCCGCGGTGCGCGCCGGGATGGAGGGCTGGGACGACACGTCGACCTTCAACTCGGTCTTGCACTCCCAGCTGTACCTCGAGCTCGACGTCGTCCTGGCCCCCACGGCCCTCGGCTTCATGCGCGACCGGCTGTCGCGCGAGATGCGGATCATCACCAGGCCCTCCCAGGTGATCGAGCTGGGCCCACCGATCGACGTCCTGGGCGGCTACGAGCCCCTGACTGACGTGGCCCTCTCGCACGTCGGGCTGCCCCCCGCCGGCGCCGGCGTCAAGCGCTGGCAGCGCCGCCTCCTGACCGTGCTGAGCGCCACGGTCGACCTCGACGAGCAGCGCCAGGAGATCACCGGGCTGGACCTGCGCCGCTTCCGGGTGTCCGATCTCGACTCCTGCTACAGCACCGAGGACGAGCCCTCGCCGCTCGCCCAGGGCGTGCTCCGGCTCAGCCAGGGCCAGCGCACCTTCACGCGCACCAGCAAGGCCTGGGTGCCGTCCCCCCTCGACGGCCGCATCCTGGAGCTGGGGCAGGAGGACGAGCAGCTCTCGCGGGACGGGCTGCTGCTGCTGGCCGCCCGGAAGAACTACGTCCCCTACTCGTCCTTCGTCGGCGGGACCACGGGCTGGACCCTCTCCGGCACTGGCAGCAACGGCTCGGCCATCGCCCAGGACTCCGGGGTCCTCTACTTCGACACCAGCGTGGTGCCGGGCGGGGCGCTCAAGATCACCTCGGGCAACCCCCTCCACGCGGCCGACCTCTACGCGGCCAGCGGCAACTCGGACAGCATCACGGCCTCAACCGTGGTCGTGGCGTGGTTCGCGCACCTCGACCAGGGCGGCACCCTGGCCTGGCAACTGCAGCGCGTCGTGGACAGCTGGTACTGGAACGACACCAGCGGCGCCTGGCAGGCGGGGGCCGTGTGGAACGCGCTCCCCCAGCGCACGGCCTGGGCTGTGGACCGCTCGAAGGCCATCAACGTCGGGGGGTCGAACACCCGGATCAACCTGAAGGTCGGCCGGCCCGTGTCGGGTGGCGTGGCGGGCCAGGTGAATTGGCTGGGCCACGCCCAGGTCGAGGACGCGGCCTACCCCAGCCGGCCCATCGTCACCACGGGCCCGTCCGCGGTCACCCGCAACCGTGACGTCCTGACCCTCACCTGCAACCACGGCCAGCGCACCTGGCCCCTCGGCCCCCACACGGGCCGCATGATCCTGAAGCCCCTGTGGTCGGACGCCGACATCACGGGGGCGACCAAGGTGCTGTTGGCGCTCACGCTCGACGCCAGCAACAGCCAGCGCGTGTTCTTCACGCAGGGGTCAGGCTGGGCCTTCCGGCGCCGCTATGCCGGGGTCAACTACGACGCCATCGTCCCGGGGACCCCCGTGGCCGGGACGACGTACAAGCTCGCCTGGCGCGTCACGGGCCCGGAGGGCGAGCTGGGCCTGGCCCCCTACACGCTCTCGATCTGGGTGGATGGGGTGAAGGGGACCGACGCCGTGGCGGCGGGGCAGTTCGTGGGCGCGCCGTCGCTCCTGACCCTGCAGGTCGGGCACCTGACCAGCCCGGCCGGGTTCGAGGCCGACTGCGCCTACCTGTGGCGGGAGATCGTGCCGTTCGTGCTCGACGACGACGAGGCCGTCGACTTCTGAGGAGGTGGCCGTGAGCTCCCTGGCTCTGGCGGGCAGCAGCGCGAACCTGGTGAGTCGCGCGCGCACGGTCGCGATGTCGTCGGCGGACGCCATCTTCGGGGCGGCGCGCCTGTACGACGGACGGGCCAACACGTTCGCCCGGTTCGCCAGCCCGGCCGCGGCCGACGTCTACGTGACGGCCGACCTCGAGCTGCTGACCAACGAGGGCTTCGAGACCTGGCCCCTGACGGGCTGGACGGTGGCCACCACGGGCACGGGAGCCGTCACCCAGGACACCGTGACGAAGAACAGCGGGGCCTCGAGCGCCAAGCTGAACCGCGGCTCGGGGACGGCACAGGTCACACAGACCGTCCGGGTGCGCGCGGGCGAGAGGCTCCGGGTCGGCTACGCCCTCAAGAGCAGCTCGGCGGGATCGGTGGGGCTCGCCGTCCGCATCCAGAACGCCCACACCGGGCGCTACCTCCAGTCGGACGGGGCCTGGGTGACGGGCGTGACGGATCGGGTCTCCTGGCTGGGCACGTCCTGGGTCGCCTCCACGTTCACCCTCACGGTCGAGCCCTTCTCGGTGTGCCGGCGAGACCTCGTCGACCTGGTCGTGACCGTCTACCAGTCGAGCGTCGCTGGAGATGCCTGGGTGGACGACATGTCGGTCCTCCCCGCGGTGCGCTTCTGCAGCGTGCACGGGCACAACCTCGACGCGCTCATCACCCCCCAGCTGCGGGGCAGCACGGACAACTTCTCCGGCTCCGACGTGCTGGTGAAGACCCTCACGCCGGTCCGGCCGGCGTTCTACCAGCGCGTGGCGGCCGACACCTTCTACCGCTACTGGCGCCTCAAGCTGGTGGGCACCAACTACTCGGGCCCGATCTGGCTCGGGGAGTGGTGGCTGGGCCAGGGCTACGTGCTGCCCCGGGAGCCCAAGGGCGGGTGGGAGCGCCGACCGCAGCGCCGTCAGGTGCGCAACGTGACGCCGGCGGGCGATCGGCGGACGTACTCGAGGAATGTGTTCTCGGACCGCGCGCTGCGCCTCAGCTTCCAGTTCACCACGCCGGCCTCAGCGCTGGAGTTCGAAGGGGAGGTGGTGGAGCGCTCCGAGGACGGCGAGCAGCCCCTCGTCATCGTGCCCTACTACGACGGCAGCCTGGCGGGGGAGCCGGCGCCCACAGACCTCGAGCGCCACGTGGTGCTGGGCTACATCGACTCGGACTGGCCCGTGAGCATGGTCGACACCCGCCAGGCGACGGCCGAGCTCACCGTGGCCGAGGGCGCCTTCCCGGCGGCCGACGAGCTGGCGTGATGTTCCGCGAGGCCCGACTGGGGCGCGCGTAGGAGAGTCCCGGCGCGGCCACCTCCCCAGGTGCCGCGCCGGGCGCCAGGCGTGCGTGCAACCTGGCCTTGAGGCCCCAGCCTACAACCCCGCGCCGCACGCGCTCAAGGGCTTCGCTGGCTCTTCGCCCGCAGTTCCTTCAGGGCGAGTGACGGGGCGAGTGGTCGCCACCGCTCGCCACGCGTCTCTGTAAACTGTTGAGTGGTGGTGGCCTGGGACGGAATCGAACCGCCGACACGCGGATTTTTAGTTCACGTCAGGCCACGCCAAAGGCGTTACTGGACGACGCCTGACCAGCAAGACCAGCGACTTGCGGCGCACACCATCGCAGCCACGCACGCCTCTGGACGGTATGGGCAGGATAGTTTAGGGCCAGTTTAGGGCCAGCAGGCTTCGAAAGGGGACCTGGCGTCCTGTGCGGCCCGTAGGGCCACGATCGGGCGTCCGGACGACTACTCCTTCGTCTTCGCCACCGGTCGCGTCGCCTCGAGCCAGCCAGCCAGCCGCTTGGCCCCTTCCCGGAGCGTCGCTGCGTCGCTGATCGCGTAGCGCCGGTAGATGCTCTCGGTCTTGTGGCCCACCAGGGCCATGGCCGTCGACCGCGGCACCCCCGCCCGCTCGAGGTTGCGCACGGCCGTGCGCCGGAGGTCGTGCGGGATGCGCTGCGCCGACCGCTTCAGCAGCCGGCCCCGGCTGTCGCGGGTTTCGGTTCCCAGGCCCGCGGCCACGCAGGCCGAGAGCCAGGCCTGCCGGAAGTAGCGAATCGGCTGGCCATCCCGGTGAAAGACCCAGGGGATGACGCGCTTCTTCTCCCGCTCGAGGGCCCGCGTCAGGCGGCGCTGCTCCTCGAGGACCGTGCGCAGCTCGGGGACGACGTCGATGGGGAACTGGCGCCCGGGCCGGTCGCGCGGGCCCTTCGTCTCACCAGGCTCGAGCGTCAGCCAGCCCGCCTCGAGGTCGACGTGCTGCCACTGCCGGGTGAGGACCTCGGAGCGAACGCGCCAGCCGGTGATGTACGCCACCGTCACCACCGCCTGCAGCTCGGGCGGCAGGTGGGCCAGGACGGCGCGGTACTGCGCCGCCTCGAAGAAGCCCTTGCGGGCGTTGTTCTCGCGGTAGAGCACGATGTCGGGCCGGCGCGGCACCAGGTGGGCCCGGGCGGCCAGCCGGAAGGCTCGCTTCAGCGCGGCGAGCTCCCGGTTGATCGTGGCCACCGCCGCTCCCTCCGCGCGCCTAGCGGCCGCGTAGGCCACAACGCGGTCCTCGGTGATGCGGACGGCTCTCTGGTTGCCGAAGAAGTCGCCGAGGTGCCGCAGGCTCTGTCCCAGGCGCACGCCCGAGCGGTTGCCGTTGGCCGCGTAGTCGTTCCGGATCAGGCGGGCGAGGTCCTCGAACGTGGTGCGCTCGAGCTGGGCGCCGACGTCGCGGCCGTCGTCACGGGCGGAGAGGCGGCCCCTGAGCTTCCTCTCGGCCGCAGCCGCAGATGCGAAGCCGTGCTCGCGGTGCTGCCGGCCGTGCCGGTCGTAGTACTGGATCGACCAGGTCGCGCAGCTGTGGGCTTCGCCGCCGCGCCGGTAGTTGCGCTGGTAGACGCGCCCGGTGCCGCGCGCGCGCTTCATGGCCCGGAAGGTACGGCCAGTGGCCGGCCCGGGTCAAGCCTGGACGCGCGAGGCCTCCGTCGCCCCGTCGTCCCTCAACTCCGGCCTGGCGAGAGCCTCGATCGCCCGGCGCTCGGCTGCGGCCATCCCACTCCAAAGCGCCAGCCAGAGCAGCGCCCACACACCCACGTCGAACGGGATGCGCACGAGCATGAGGGCCAGGTGCAGGGCGCCGCGGGAGGCCTCGCCAGCAGGTCACGCCACTCCCAGCGCGTCACCGGTCGAGCCCGAAAACGGTCGCACCAGGACCAGATCGGAGGGGACGGTTCGGCCCTACCCACGATCAGCGGATCTGGTCGGCAGAGAGGATGACGCCACCCTTCATTCGGAAGCGCCAGGTCTGTAGCACGTTGGCGCCAAGCCGGTTACGCGCGCGGAACGTGCATTGGACGTCCCACCAGGCCTTCCCCGGGCCCACCTGGCAGAGATCGTCCATGCTGAAACTGCCCGGGTCATGGAGCGCCCTGGTGAGGTAGATCTCCACTTCACACGGTGGGTGGGCGTCGAGTAGACCGAGGTGGCGGAAGCCCATCGATGGGCAGTACTTCGGTTCGGGGCCGCGCGCCGCGAGGTTGGCTTGCCCGGCCTTGCTCGGCGCCGGGGTGGGCGTCGCCGCATCTGCGGGAGGGACTGGGCGCCCCACAGGGCGGCTCGGCGCCGGTTGCCTGGAAAGGAAGGCCACCAAGGCCACCGACCCAACGGCAAACAGCACAATGACACCGGCGAGGATCGCGAGGTTCCTCCAGGTCTCTCGGGCCCGCGCCGCCTTCTCCTCGGGCGTCAGCGGCTTGAGGGCCGGCGCCTGGGGTAGCTCGATCCCGGAGGCTTCAGCGTAGGCGGCGACCGCCCGGCGGTGGTCGTACTGCGTTCCGCAGAACGCGCAGCGCGGGGTGGGCGAGTCGTTCATCACCAGCAGAAGCCAGACGAACCACCACAGCCCACAGGTGAGAAAGCCGATCAGGAAGTGCAGGACGTGGTTCACGCCACCCACGGAGTTGTGAAGCGTCTGCCGCCCGCACGTGACGCAGTAGAGGCCCTGCTGCTTCATTGAGGTGGCCCTCCTTGGCCCTACATCTTGTGCGACGGAAATTGTAGAGCAGACGGACACCGCGAGGGAACCCGGCGCGCTAGGCTCGGCGTCTTAAGCGTGGCATCCCTCCACCGAAATGCGAGGTTGACCCGAATGGCCAGGCCCCCAGTCGTGATGCTCTCCGCCCACACCGCCCGTGCTTTCGCCGCCGACCTGCGGCGCCTGGCCCGGGCCCAGCAGGCCCTGGCGGGCTGGCTCACGGCCCTCGCTACCTCGGTTGCACCAGCGTCTTGCGGAGCCGAGCGGCCTCGCCCTCTAACCGCGCCGCCATCTCGTCGATCTCCTTCCGGGCGCGCGGCGTCAGGACGACGACGGGCGGCTCGGGCGTGACGGTGGGATCGAGCACCCGCCGTTCGCTCAGTCCCAGCAGCCAGTCCGCGGACACGCCGAGCGCGGCGGCTAGCTTCGCCAGGTAGTCGAGGCTCGGTTGGTTTCTCCCGAGCACCCACTTTCCGACCGTGGTTTCGTGCAAGCCCATCCGCTCTGCCAGGGTCCGCTTCGTGAGGCCGTACTCCGACATCGCAGCAGCAACGCGCTCCGTAAAGACTACGGACGGAGGAACTTGGCGACCCATCAGACTGGAGTTTAAGAAATAGTGCTAGACAAAACGGCTTGCTAGGCCTAGATTGACTGCATGGCTAGCGGGACCAGCGGGACCAGGAATGAGAGGCTTCGGCGGCGGCGGTTGGAGCGGGGACTGACGCCGACCGGCCTCGCTGGCCTGGCCGACTGCTCGACGGCCACAATCCACAACCTCGAGCGCGGCAAGAACCTTCCGGGCCTGGAGTTGTCGCGCCGCCTGGCGGCCGCGCTGCAGACGACGGTGGACGAGATCTTCCCGCCGGCGGAGGAGCTGGTGGGGCGCGGGAGGGTGGCATGAGCCAGCGCTTCATGTCGTCCAAGGTGGGCGGGTCGGGCGCGGCCGCGCGCGGGCCAGTGGTGGTGGCTGCGGCCCCCATGACGGGTGGGGCTGAGCTGGTGGCGGGCGCGATCGCGCGGAGGCGGGTGCGCCTGCCGGAGCCGGCCGTGAAGTTGGCCGGAGCGGCCCTGGCGGCGGCGCACGTGGCCTGCTGGGGGCGCATCCCGCAGCTGCGTGGGACCAGGCCGGCGCGCCACCGACGGAAGCAGCTGCAGGGCGAGAAGGTGTTCTCGATCGAGGACCTGTCGGAGGTCGTGGTGTCGGGCGGGGCCGTGGGCGCGCGGGCGGCCCTGGCGCTGCTGGGCGTGCTGGCGGGTGCGCTCGGCTACGAGGTGCGGGCCACGTCGAGCCAGGCGCTGCGCGTGCACGAGGCCAAGGCGCGCGCGGCGGAGGCGGCCACGGTCCTGCAGGTGGGGCTCGACCGCGACCTGGCCGACGGGCTGCTGGAGCCGCACGAGCGCGCGGCCCGCCTCGAGGACCTGCGGCGCTCGCGCGAGGGCCTGGACGTGCTCGAGGCGTCGCTGCGCGCGCCCGAGGCCCCGGCCGCGCGCCTGCCGCTGGTGGTGGGAGGCCGCGCGTGAGCACGGCCCTGCGCCTCGTCCAGCCCGCGCCCCTGGGCGCGGGCCCGGCCCTGGCGGAAGCCCTGCGGCGGCTGGCCGACGTGGTCGAGGCCGCGCTGGCGCCAGGTGCGGGCAGGGCGGGCCTGCTCGAGGACGCCGGCCCCGAGTGGATCACTCCGGAGGCGGCTGCGGCCATCGCCGGGCTGCCTCTGGACTCGAAGGCGGCCAGGCGCCGCGCGCGGGTGAGGATCTACTCCTGGGCCCGCGGCAAGGCCTGGGCCTCGCGTCCCAACGCGCGGACGTTGCTGATCGATCCGGTGCGGTTCCGCCGTTTCCTGGACGCGCACCGAGACAAGCCGGAGGTCGAGTCGTGAGCGTCGCCAGAGGAAGCGAGCGGCCGATCCCCGGCCCCGGGGGGGAGCTGGTGCTGGCCGGAGCGGAGTCAAACCCAAGGAGGGAAGGCGCTGCGCTCTGCCGGCGTAGGCCGCTCGCTTTCTGTGGTGACGCATCAGGGGGCACTTCCGCCCATGGGGATCGTCGTGGAGGGCTCCGGCTCAAGCGCCCCACAAGAGCCGGCCGGACTGCTGCACGCGCAGAACGCGGCATGAGAACGCCTGGAGCCAGGAGAGCAGAGAACGGCGTGACGGCCCGGAGAGACGGGCACACGAGCAACCACCAGACGAGCTGACGGGAGGCCAAGGATGGGCGTCGAGTCGACGGACGGGAGACGTGTGTCAGCACGGGCGCTCCACACGGATCGGCTGGCGTTCCTCTGGACGAAGCTCCAGGAGCGCTCGGATCTAGGCGTGGACGCGCGCAGCAAGCCTCCGCGGCTGGACTGGTCGGACGACGAGGTCGGGCAGCTCCTGGCCGAGATCGTGCGGCTGAAGGAGGAGCTCTACGCCGTGCGCAAGCTCCGGCACCAGCTCCGGCACCAGGCCACCGAGGACGACGTGCTGGTGGCTCCGGCGACCCTGGCCGCGCTGCTGCTGCTCTCGCGCGACGTGCAGTCGTTCCAGCGGGCGCAGGCGGACTGGCTCGCCAGGAGGGCTCCCGCGCGCGAGGCCCTCGAGGCGAGCCAGCGCGTGTGGGAGGACGTCGAGGTCGTGGAGCGCGCGCTCCGCGGCGCTTCGTGGCCCCAGCTCCAGGAGATGACCCTCGAGGACCTGCGCACCCTGGCGCGCCGCGAGGCCGTGGCGTGACGGCCCCGAGCGCCAGCTGCAGCCGGTGCCGGCGTGAACTGGCGATCGAGCCGCCGGCGGGCGGCGAGCTGCTGTGCCTGGTCTGCGCCGCGGCCGCCGGCCACGAGCTGGAGGCTGTGATCGCGACCGCCACCTTGGCGGCCGTTCGGGCTGAGATCGCCGCGCTGCGGGCGATGGCGCTGGCGCCAGCGGGGAGGAACTAGTGAGCCGCCTGCCCGCGCACGTGGCACGCCATCCCCACCTGGTGGGCGGGGTGGAGTGCAGCCCAGCGCCGCTCACGCGACTCGACGGCGTGGCCGTGGCGCTGGTGGCGATCGCGCTCTCGCTCCTGCCCGGCTGCGTCTGGCACTGGGTAGCGCGGCAGGCCCCCAACCACGTCCAGATCGAAACCGAGGAGTAGGCATGGACGACCCGCAGCAGGCCCCGTCGATCGGCGGCCGTCGGCACCCCCCGGCCGGGGCCCGCTGGGTGGGCGCGACCTCGCTGCGCCCCGGCCAGGCCGGAGTGTGGGTCTCCCACGCGGGCTGGTGGTACCCGGCTCGCGTCCTCCAGGTCGGAGGCGCCACGGGGCGCGCGCGCACCGCGCTGGTTGCGATCGCGATCCGGGACGGGCGGGCTCGGAGCTTCAAGGTGCAGACGGCCGTGCTCGAGCGAGAGGAGCAGACGCCGTGAACGTGGAGGTGCACGTGGGACCGGTGAGGATCGAGAGTCCCTGGGCGTGTCCTGACTGGCGCCTGGAGGTCACCCGGCGTGTCGCCCGCTGGCGCCGGCGCCGGGCCATGGCGGAGGTCCTGGGGCCGGCGGCCGCTCTGGCGCTGGCCCTGGCGAGCTGGGCCGTGCTGCTGTCGGGCCGCGCCGAGGCGCCGGTGCTCGCTGCCCTGGCGCTGGGTCTCGTGACGTGGCGCGTGCTGGTGACCAGGTGAATACCCCCGAGCGTGAGGCCGTTCGCGTGGCCTACGTCGGCATCCACCCGGCCTGCGGGCACGTCCGCGCGGCCCACGCCTTCAACCCTGACGACATCGAGAAGGCGGTCGAGGCCGGGCAGAACGCGAAGCGCTGGAAGCGCGCTGGCCTGGTCGTCGAGAGGTGGGACGACATGGACCGCGTGCGCGCCGGTTTCGGGTGGTGTGCGGCCTGCGACCGGCGGGAGAAGAAGAAGGCATCCGTCCAGCTGGAGCTCGGCCGGTGAGCGACGCGGAGCGGGCCGCCGTCCTGCGCGCCCTCGCCAGCAGGCGAGGCGAGCTGACGGTGTCCGAACGGCGCACGCTGCGCCGGATCAGGGCCCGGTGGCGCCTGGCCGAGCGGCGCCGACGGCGCGCCAGGCTGGAGCTCGTGAGGGCCAGGGCGTGAGCCAGGACCAGCTGCAGCTCGACTTGACCCCGGCTCCGCTGCGCCTGCCGCTCGAGCCCACGCGCGACCGCAGGCGTCTCAAGGGGGCTGTCCTGCGCGTGCTCGAGCGCCTGCGCGAGGGCCCAGCCACGAACCTCGAGCTGGCCGACCCGCGGGTGGGCGGGCTGCGGGCTGCCGCGCGCGTCCACGACCTGAAGCTGGCCGGCTACACGATCGCGCGGCAGCACCAGGCGGGCCCGCTGTGGCTCTACACCCTGGTGGCGGAGCCGGAGGTGCGATCGTGATCGTGAGGGAGCGCTACGCGATCCTGTGCCCAGCGCACGCCGTCGTGGCCGTGGAGGCCGCGGGGGCGCGGCTGTGCCCGCACGGAGGCCACCGGCTCGCGCGCTGGTGGGTCTACGACGCCCACACGAGGCGGGTGCTGGCTGTGGCCTCGGAGGAACGGGGCCAGGAGGCCCAGATCGACCGGCCGCTGTCCGAGGTCCCGCGCCTCGGCCTGGCCGACGTGTCCATGAACGAGCGGGAGAAGGAGAGAGCGATGCCGAGGGGAATCAAGGGCTCCGGCCCGACGTCGACGCCGTCGTCGGCCGCGCGGAAGGGCGCGATCCTGGTCGAGAGGTTCGAGGCCGTCGCTGACGAGGAGCAGCTTCTGCGGCTCGCCCTGGTCGCGCACAAGGTCGCCAGCGGGGTGGACTACCGGGTGTTGTGGGATGTGCGCACGCGGGGCGAGAGCGGGGTCAGCGAGCGTGGTACGGCCCACGTCACGCCGGGGGAGCTGGCCGGCCGCGAGGCCTTCGACGCGGAGGCCGAGAAACTCCGCAAGGACGGGCTGTGGCGCCCGTCGACCGCGGGGGCGACCAGGCTCGTGCTGAAACCGGTGCCGGCCCCCAGGCTCAAGGCCGCGGCGCCCGCCAAGGGCCGCCGCAAGTCGCCGGGGGCGTGACCCCTGCCGGCCGGACCCGGACCAGGTGCATGGGCTACCCGCGGATCGGCTCCTGCGAGAAGGAGGCCGGGCACGAGGCCCGCCCTGGCGGCCCGCCCGCCTCGGTGATCTGGTGCCTGGAGTGCGACGTGCGCCGGATCGAGAGGATCACGGCCCAGCTCGAGCGCCTCGCCGGGGGCAGCGGGAACGGATCGGAGGGCTCTCGGTGAGCGACCAGCGGGCCGGTGGCATCGCCTGGACGGACACGTCGTGGAACCCTGTGCGGGGCTGCACCCGCGTCAGCCCGGGCTGCGAGCGGTGTTACGCCGAGGAGCAGGCCCTGCGCATCACGCGCTTTGACCGTGGCCGCGGCGTGCCGGAGGGCCAGGGCGCCTACGACGGCCTGGTGAAGCGCGTCGGCGCCGAGGCGCGGTGGACGGGCCTGGTGCGCCTGGTGCCCGAGAAGCTCGCGGAGCCGCTGCGGTGGCGCCGGCCCCGGAAGGTGTTCGTCAACTCCATGAGCGACCTGTTCCACGAGTCGCTCACCAACGAGGAAGTCGCGGCCGTGTTCGGCGTCATGGCGGCCGCGTCGCGGCACACGTTCCAGGTGCTGACGAAACGGCCGGCCAGGCTGATCGAGTGGGCCTCCTGGGCCGCGCGGCAGGGGGAAGAGCTGCTGGCGGCGGTCAGCGAGCCGCCTCCGAGCGGCTCACCTGTGGGGGGCGCGCTCGCCGTCATGACCGGCGAGGCCGTGCTCGGCCGGTGTGGGTTCGCGACGGCGTGCCACGCCGGATGGCCGCTACCGAACGTGTGGCTGGGCGTCTCGGTGGAGAACCAGACCGCGGCTGACGAGCGCATCCCGCTGCTGCTCCAGACGCCCGCCGCTGTCAGGTGGGTGAGCTACGAGCCGGCCCTCGGGCCGGTGGACTTCACCCGCTGGTTCTCGATTCGGCGTAGCACCGGGCTCTCCGAGTGGGTGAAGGACGGCGAGCGCAACTTGCTTGACTGGATCGTGGTCGGGGGTGAGAGCGGCCGTCGCGCGCGCCCCTTCTTCCTGGAGTGGGCCAGCGGCGTGGTCGACCAGTGCCGCGCGGCCGGGGTGGCGGTGTTCGTGAAGCAGCTCGGGTCGCGGCCTGAGCTGCCGGCCCTGTACGGGCGCCCCGTGCGCCTGCGGCTCGAGCACGACAAGGGGGGCAACCCGGACGAGTGGCCGCCGGAGCTGCGGGTGCGGGAGTGGCCATCGTGACGCGCCGCGAGCTGCTCGACGCGGAGTTCCTGTCGCGGCGCTGGGCCTCGCTGCGCGAGCTAGCGATGGCCGACGTGACGAGCCCGATCCAGATCAAGGAAATGCGGCGTGCGTTCTACGCCGGCGCCCAGGCCGTCTTCTCCGGAGTGAAGCGTGTCGGGGAGCCGGACATCAGCGAGGCCGAGGGGGTGGACTTCTTCGAGCGCGTGGACGTCGAGCTGCAGGCGTTTCTCAAGGCGATCGAGGACGGCCGCGCATGAACGCGGCGTGTTCCTGACGAGGAGGCAGCGGCGCCACCTGCTGCGGGAGTGAAACGAGGTGAGGCCATGACGAGGAGTGCTGGTGTGGTCGGGACGGTGCAGAGGAACGAGGTGGGGGGCCTGACGTCGAGGCCGGTGGGGCAGCTCTTCCAGATCCCGATCGGGAAGCTGGTGGAAGCGCCCTGGAACGCGCGCACGGACTTCGGCGCCCAGGCCGAGCTGGAGGCCTCGATCAGGGAGGAGGGCATCCTCAACCCCCTGATCGCGCGCGTCAGGTTGTGGGACCTGAAGGCCGACGGGGGCGACGTGGAGCGGGATGCCGAGCAGTACGAGGTCTTCTGCGGCCACCGGAGGCTGCGGGCGGCCCTGGCCCGCATCGCACTGGCGGACGGGCTGCTCATGGGCGACAACAATCCGGTGGACGTGGCCGTGCGCCGTGGATGGGTGGCTGAGACCGACCCGCACCAGGCGGACCTGGAGGGGATCTTCTCCAAGAAGCTGTCCCTGATGGGGACGGCGGAGGTGCTGGGCCTCCTGGCCGAGCTCTACTTCCTGAACTGGCAGGCCCCGGGCCAGGTTGCCAGCCGCGGCGGCTTCCACCCCGTCACCATCACCCGTGAGCTGCTGGAGGGCCTCGGGGTGGACGAGAAGGCCATCCGTGCCGAGGTCGAGAAGCGGGTGCGGGCGGAGGAAGTCGCGAAGGCTGCGGCTGCGGCCGCGGCCGTGCCGGAGGAGAAGGCCAAGAAGAAGCCCGGGGCGAAGGCCTCGAAGGGCAAGGGGCGCCGGGCGGCGTAGGTGGAGCTGGTCGCCGCCGTGGACGCCGCCGTCCTGGGGAAGTGCCGGAGCTGTGGCCGGACCGTGCGGTGGGTGACGACCGCCCGCGGCCGGCCGCAGCCGCTCGATCCGGACCCGCAGCCCGCCGGCAACGTGGTGCTGGACGAGGCTGGCGTGGCCCACCAGGTGCGTCCTGGGCAGGGCCTGCTCCTGGAGGGTGGCGGCCTGTTCATGCCGCACGCGGCCAGCTGCGGCGGCCGGGGCCTGACGGAGAGCGAGGCCCAGCGAGCCCTGAGGCGCACCCGCTCGCACGTCCAGCGCGAGCTCGACGCCATCTGCGAGGCCTCCGCCGAGGACGTCGAGACCGTGAAGCAGTTCTTCCGGCGCGTGGGGCGCCGGTTTGCGGGGGCGAGGTGGTGAGGGTCGGGAAGTGGCTCTGCGCTGAGGTACGGCCCTCAGCCCGGTGACTCGAAGTTCGAGGGGAGATGAAACGAAATACGCCTGACCACCCGAAGACGGCCGAGTTGAAGGCGCTGCTGGGCGTCGGCCTGGCCCAGACGTGCGGGACGCTCGAGCTCCTGTGGCTGTGGGCCCAGCGCTACGCGCCAGCCGGGGACGTCGGTCGCTGGTCGGACGCGTCGATCGCAGCGGGCTGCGCCTGGGAGGGCCCGCCCGAGACCCTGATCTCCGCCCTGGCGGAGACGCGCTTCCTGGAGCCTCACCCGGCCCACCGGCTCGTGATCCACGACTGGAGCCACCACGCGGACGACACCGTCCACAACGCCCTCTACCGGGCCGTCAGGCACTTCTGGGACGGAACCGAGCCCCGGCCGGGCCGTTTGCCCCAGAAGGACCGCTTGAGGCTCGAGCCGCAGTGGGCAAGCGCTCGGCAAGCGCTTGCCGAGCGCTTACCGAGCGTTGTTGAAACTGTAGCCGAGCCTAGCCTAGCCGAGCCTAGCCTAGCCGAGCCTAGCCTAGCCGAGCCGAGCCAGGCCGCCGCGCCCGCCGCCGGCCCGCCGATGGGCGGCGGCGACGACGCGCTGGACGACGCCTCGGTCCGGGTCGAGCTGGCGGCCCTGGCGGCGGAGGTGGCGCAGCTGCAGGCCGAGCTGGGCCACGTGACCACGCCGGCCGCAGTGCTCGCTGAGCACAGCCGCACGCCGCGCGGGGCGGTCTTCCGGGCCCCGGCTGGTGGGAAACCAGCCTGGCGGCGCGCCACACTCGACCGGCTGCGCACGGCCGTCGAACCGCTTCGGGCCGAGGTGGCCCGCGCCCGGCCGGGAATCGCAGCCCGGACTGCGATCGACGCCGCCTCGCACGACCCGCCGGAGGCCCGCCAGCGGGCCGAAAACACCTGGGGCCTGGTGCTGGCCTGCCTCGAGCGCGAGCTACCGCGCCAGGTCTACGCGACCTGGTGCCGGCCTACCAGAGCGCTACGGGAGGGCGGCGGCGAGCTCGTGGTGCTGGTCCCCACGGAACAGTTCGTGACCTGGTTCCGCGAGCGCCAAGAGCAGCTGGTGGACCAGGCCGTGCGGGCTGCAGGGCTAACCTGCCGGGTGAGCTACCTGGCCGAGCTGCGGGAGGCGGGATGAGCGGGACGAGCCGGGCGATCGAGGACGTGTGGGCCGAGCGCTTGCGGCGAGTCGAGGTCGATGGGTACACGGCGGACCACGACGACACGACCCAGGGCGAGCTCTGCGACGCCGCCGTGGCATACCTGGTGGACCGCAACCTGTGGCCGCCCAACCCCAACCCCAAGATCCTGCGTCGCAGCCTCGTCACGGCCGCGGCGCTGCTGGTGGCGGAGATCGAGCGCCTGGACCGCCTCGAGGAGCGGCGGGCTTCTTCGTGACCAGGGATCTGCTCTGCATCGTGTGCGGGCGGCGTTGTGGGGAGAAGGGTCAGTTCCTGTACCTGCGGCCCAACCCACACGGTGGCCAGCATCAGGCCATGGGCCTCTGTGGGCAGCGCTGCGGCCAGGCCTACGCTGGCGAGCCCCGCCGTCCGCCCAAGGGCGAGCGCGCGTGACGACGCCACCACCGCGCCAACTCGACGCGGCGACGCGTGCCGGGGTCGAGCGTGTCGTGGCCGCTTTCCGGAGGCGCATCCTCGAGGTGATCCAGGGGGAGGGCTCCGGGGAGGTACACGCCGTAGCCGTGATCTCCGACAGGCAGGTGACCGACCGAAGCCACCTGGATGGCCCACGAGAGTACCCGTTGCGGAGAAGGGCTTGACGCGCGCGCCACCGCGGAGCGACACTCTCCGCAAGAGCACGCCGGCCCACGCGGCCGGAGTGACCGGAGTGACCGAGACAAAGGCCTCCGATCCGCCAGGGCGCAACCGCGCCCCAGGCAGGATCGGGGGCCTTTTGCTTTGTGGGGTGTCGTGGAGTTCTTCCTCGCGGCCAAGCCGACGACCAAGGGCAACCACAGCGTGATCGTGCCCCGCCGTGGAGGAGGGTCACGGCTACTCCCGAGCTCGGCGGCCCGCCAGGCGCAGGCTGAGCTCGTCGCGCTCCTGCTCAGCCACCGGCCCCGGACCCCCTTCACCGGCCCGGTTCGCCTCGACGTCGACTTCGTTCTGGGCGTTCCCAAGAGCTTCACGGAGGCCGAGCGCGCCGCGGCCCACGCGGGCCGGCTGCTCCCCATCGAAGAGCACAACGGAGACCGAGGCAACTACCTGAAGCTGCTGGAGGATGCGCTCCAGAAGGCGCGCTTCGTCATCAACGACGCCCAGATCTGCGCCGGTGACGTCCGGAAGCGGTTCGCCACGGCCGAGGACCCGCGCCCCGGCCACCAGATCCGCCTCACCCCGATCGAGGTCCAGGGATGAAGACGCGCGAGCTCCGCCCGCTGATCGACGCCTGCGCCGCGCAGGTGGGCCTGCCGCCCTGGGGCGACCTGCGGCCCGGAGAGTGGCTCGAGGGCCTCGTCCTGCAGGAGAGCGGCGGGCACCCCACCGCCAGGCGCTACGAGCCGCACCAGGACCGCGCGGCGCGCTCGGACTCTGCCAGTGACGGCGACCAGCCCGACGTCGACGACGGGCAGCTCGAGGACGACGCCTCCTACGGGCTGATGCAGGTCATGGGCAGCAACGCGCGCCGCTTGTGCGGCGTCCTGCCGGGCTCGCCGATGCGCTTCGGCTGGCTGTGCCTGCCGATCACCAACCTGGCCTTCGGCCTGCGCATCCTGACCGCCGAGCTGCAGGCCACGCAAGGCAGCGTGGTGCGGGCCTTGTGCCGCTACAACGGCGGGCCCACGGGCGACGCCCTCGTCCCCGACGCCCACGGCGCGCTGGTCTTCAGGCGCCAGGAGTACGCCGACGGAGTCCACCTGCACGCGCGCCTCGCGCGCGAGGACCGCGCCCGCGACGCGGCGCGAAGGTCGTGATGGCGAAGGCGGGGCTGGGCTGGCTGGAGCGCCAGGGCCTCAAGTTCGCGTGGAGGAGAGCGATGTCCAAGTCGACGTTCCGCCGTTGGGTGCCGCTGCTGTCCGTGGGCGTGCTGGTTCTGAGCACCGTGCTGCACGCCGTCGGCCACGGGGACGTGGCCAAGACGATCGACTACGTGGCTGGCCTGGTCGGCCTGTACGCGTCCAGCCCGATCCCGGCCGAGGAGATCGCCGGCACGGTCGGTGCCCTCGTGGCCGCCCTGGGCGCCGCTTGGGGCCTGGCTCTGAAGATCATGGCGATCCAGCGGCGGGCCCGCGAGGCCCAGACCACGGTCAACCACCTCCGGCTGCCCAAGCTGCCAGCTCTGCTCGTGGCCGTGCTGCCCGCGCTCCTGCTGGCGGCCTGCGGCTCGATGGCGCAGCTGCGCGTCGGCGGTGAGCCGGTGCGACACCCGGACGACCTGGTCGTGCGCAGCTACGCCTGCAGGGGCCAGGTGGCCGACGCGGTCCGTTACCTGGCCCTGCCCGAGTTCTCGTGGATCGGCCAGGCCGGCCGCGAGCGCTACTTGGCTGACGCGGAGGACCGGCGCCTCCGCGGCGACTGCCCCTGTCCCGCGCCGGCCTGTGGGAGGTGACCGTGCGACCGAAGCTGTTCTTCCTGGTGGCCATCGCCACCGCCGCCGTGCTGGCGCTGAGCGCCTGCGTCTACTCGAGCAGCGACGTGCAGGTGGGTCAGGGCCAGTCCATCAGCGGACCCACGGCCAGCCCCAGCCCCGAACCGCAGTGCGCCCTGCGCAGCCTCGACGCCGGCACCGCCGGCGACGCCACCACGGTCGCCCCCGGCTCGGCCGTCGGCCTGGTCCTGACAGCCTACGGGGCCCAGGGCCTCGAGCTGTCGAGCGCCTGCCTGGCCACCCTGTCGCCGACCTGGTCGACCAGCGGCCCGTGCCAGCTCGAGGGGAGCGGCTGGACGCCGGCCCTGCGGGCCCCCACGGGCACGGCTGTGGGCTCCAGCTGCAGCGCCCGGGCCCGGGCCGGAGGCCTCGAGTCAGACGAGGTGCGGCTGACGGTGGTGACCCCGTGACGCGCTGCAAGGTCGTCTGCCAGTCCGTCACGAAGCGGCTCGGCTACGGAGGGGCGCCGTTCCTCTTCGAAGCCGAGCTCACCCCGGTCCACCGCGGCTCGCCCGAGAACGAGGACTTCTTCGCGTCCACGCCCGGCGGCCGCATCAACCTGGCCACGATCCGGGATGACCACTTCGTCCCGGGCAAGAGCTACTACGTCGACTTCAGCGAGGCGGAGTCGTGAAGGGCTGGGAGTGCCCGCGTTGCGGGAGATGCTACGCGCCCGAGGTCGCGGCTTGCCCGCGCTGCGCGGAGGCCCCGGCGCAGGCCCGGCCGCTGCGTGACCGGATCAGGCCGGGCGCCGTCCTCCTGGCCCTGCTCTGCGCGCCGCTGGGCAGCGCGGCCGAGCCGCCGGCCTCGGTCGAGGTCCTCGCCGGCGCCGCGGCCGTGGTGTCGGAGGAGAGCGACGTCCTGCCCGTCCTGCGCGTGACGGTTGACGCGCCCGTCTACCTGGGCCGGGAGAGCGCGGCCCGCATCCGCGCGGCCCTGCAGCTGCACGGGAGCCCCGGTGAGACGGTGGACGTGACCGACGTGACCACCTTCCGCGGCGCCGAGCTCGACCTCGAGCTCGAGCGGCGCATCGGCGCAGGGCCGTCCACGGCCTCGTACCTGGTGCTCAAGGTTGGTGGAGCGGCCCGCCGGGATGCGCGCGTCGAGGGCACGCGCCTGCTCCCCAGAGACCGTTTCCCCGGCTACTGGGGGCTCGGCGTCGCCGTGGAGCACCGCGACGGCGCCGAGCCGCCCTCGCGCCGCCTGACGGTGGTCATGGGGCACTCGCAGCTCAGCCACGACCAGGGCGGCACCCCCCGCGACGTGATCGTCGCGGGCCACGTCCAGGTGGCGCAGCGCGGGGGGGCAATCCTGACGATCGCCGGCGAGGCCCACCGCCCCCTCTGGGGCGATGGGCGCGCGGTCTTCCGGCTCTCCGTCCTGGCCGGCTGGGGGAGCTGATGTCGCCCGAGGTCCTGCAGGTGATCGGAGGCGTCGTGGCCACGGCGGCGACGATGGGCCTGGTCACCTGGCGCTGGCTCAACCGCATCACCGCCGCCCTGGACGCCGTGCCCGGGCTGGTCAAGGACAACGCCAAGGTGGCGGACACCGTGAGGGCGGCGCATCGTCGCCTCGACGAGCACATCCACGATTCCAACCAGCGCTTCGAGCGGCACGGCGAGCGGCTGACGGTCATGGAGACGCTCTGGAAGAACCACGACCGCGAGCAGGAGCGCCGGGACGCCGAGATGAAGCGCTGGATGGACGCCTTCAGCCAGAAGCTCGATCGCGTCGACGAGAAGCTCGATCGCGTGCTGGAGAAGGGCCAGCCGTGACCAGGGGCCGGGCGCCAGGCGAGCGGCCCTCTCGCACCGTGGCCGCGGTGCCGAGGTTGTCAGGCGGAGGCCTGACCATGACCGCTCGCTTGACCGCGCTCCCCGCCCTGCTGCTCGCCACGTTTCCGTTCGCCGCCTGCGCCCGCGCTAACGAGGCCGCTCTCCACGAGACCTCGCCCGCCACGATCGAAACCTGGGTGCCGACCGAGTACGCCTACGGAGAGCACCCGCTCCAGCGTCTCGACGTCTACCCGCACGCGCCCGGAGCCCCGGTCGTGGCGTTCGTGCACGGAGGCGGGTGGTGCCGAGGGGACAAGCAGCAGTGGACCGCCAACACCCTCTCGCTGGCGCAGAAGCTCGGCCAGACCTACGCCTTCGTCTCGCTCAACTACCGCCTGGCAGCTGACACGAACGTCCCCCCGGCGCACCCCTACGACGACAAGTTCCCCGCTGCGATCGAGGATCTCAGGGGGGCGATGGTCTGGCTCCAGGACAACGGCGACTGGGACGCCTCGCGCATCGTGATCATCGGCGAGAGCGGCGGCGCCAACCTGGCGGCCTACGTGGCCACCGACGGCTACAGCCCCAACGTGCACGGAGCGGTGCTCTATGGCGGGTACTACCGCCTGGACCAAGACACGGGCCCGCTGGTGGCTGCGCTGCGGTTGAACTACGTGGGCTGCCAGTCCGAGCTCGATCGCGGGTGCCAGCAGCTCCTGCGGGCAGCCAGCCCCTACTACGCTGGGATGGTCCAGCCGCCCATGTTGCTGGTGCACGGCTCGATCGACGACCTGGTGCCCATGACCCAGTCGGCCTGGCTGCAGAGCTGGGCGGGCTACAACAGCCAACTCCTGTCGGTGCCGGGCGGCCTGCACACCGGACCGACCATGCTCGACCCCGTGGTCGAGGAGCGGGTTGAGGCGTTCGTGGCGGGCGTGCTGGCGAACTAGGAGGAAGGTCGTATGGCGCAGACCATTGAGCTGTTCGGAAAGGCACTTGCCAACCTGCTCGGAGGCGAGGTCGCCGGCGACGCCTTCGCGGTGGACTACCTGAGCGACACGATCAAGATCCTGCTCACCACGTCCTCCTACGCTCCCAACCTGGACACTCACGAGACGAAGGCGGACGTGACGAACGAAGTCAGCGGCACGGGCTACTCCGCCGGCGGGGCCACGCTCGGGACGAAGACGATCACCTACACCGCGGCCAACTCCTGGGCCACGGCCCGCGCCAATTCGACGGGCTACGCCTTCGGTGACGTGGTGCGTCCCGCGGCGGGCAACGGGCACCTGTACCGCTGCATAGTGGCGGGCACCAGCGCCGGCGCGCCGCCGAGCTTCCCGACCACGCCGCAGGCCACCGTCGCGGACGGTGGCGTGACCTGGGCGGAGGTGGGCCGGGGGATCACCCAGATCGACGCGGCCGACCCGTCCTGGCCGGCCAGCACCATCACGGCGCGGTATGCGGTGGTCTACAAGGACACGGGCACGCCGAGCACGAGCCCGCTCCTCTGCCTGATCGACTTCGGAGCCGACGTCGCCACGACCAACGGGACGCTGCTCATCACGCTTCCGGCGGTCGGCTTGTGGAACAACTTCATGATCGCAGGGGCCTGAGGTGCGTCTCGGGACGCACGCGCAGCGGCTGGAGCGCTGGGTTGGCGCCGGCACCGTCGAGCGGCTCAGCGCGGGCATGAAGGACTGGTACGGCCCGCCGATCGCGGTCGGAGGTGTGCCGGGCAACGTGTGGGCGATGCCCGGAGGCGACTTCAGGGGACGCATCGGTGCGGGTCAATTCGTGAACGCGCTGGAGTGGGGGCTCGACCGCGTCGGCGCCGCGCTCAAGCGGCACAACAGGCGGATGCGTGGTCAGTGCAACATGGGCCTGAGCAGCCTGTCCGACATGATCAGCGAGGCCACGGCGGCGGGCAAGTTCCGGTGCATCTACTGGCAGAAGGTCGGAGCCACAGGCGTGATCGGCGTGACCAACAGCCTCTGGCGGCTGGGGAACCAGCCCGCCGCGGGCGGCGCCGGGTCGGCGGCCCCTGGAGGCCGGCAGCTCACGGGCGCCACCACTGGGGCCGTTTACGGCCTCGACAACGTCTCGACGGACACGAGGCATTTCGTATCGGCGTCCATCCTTGCTTCGGTGGCGGGCAACACGCTGATGCTCTACGACCGCCTCTTCGACGTCGCCAAGACGATGAACAGCACGGCCGCCGAGAGCGTCACGGGCGTCCCGACGCGCTACCAGAGCAGCACGCCCAGCGCCGGCGACTACGCGGGCGGGAACTTCTGCTTCGTCGAGGTTGGCGGGACCGCGCTCGCCGCGACGGCTCACAACTGGACCGTCTGCCAGTACCGCAACCAGGCCGGGACCGACGCCATCAGCTTCCCGTCGATGACCGGCAACTCGGGCGCCATCGTGGACCGGCTCGACCACCCCGTCAGCTCGTGGTTCATGCCGTTGGCCTCGGGCGACACGGGTGTCATGGACTTGGCGCAGATGCAGTGCTCGGCCGCGGTGGCCACCGGTGCGATCAACTTCGTGATCGGGCACCCGCTCGCGTGGATGCCCGTTCCCATCGCCAACATGGCCTGCCAGTGGGACGGGGTCAACACGTCCTTCTCGCTGGTGCGCGTGTTCGACGCCGCCGCCCTGGCTTTCCTCGAGCTCTCCAAGCCCGCCACGACGGCGACCACGTACAACGGCCAGGGCTGCTTCGTTCACGGATAGGCCATGCGCTTCTGGGTGAAGGGCACGCGAGCGTGGACCTGCGCACCGCCCTGGGCGCGGCAGTGGCAGCCGACGCTCACGGTCCATGATCCGAACCCGCCGATCACGCTGGAGGACGCGGCCGGCACCGGGGCGACGGTGACATTGGTCGCAGCAACCCTGGCGTTTGCGATGGGAGCGGCGCCCGTACTGGCAGCCGGCTCAGCTGCAACGCCGCGGCCCGGTGCGGCCATCGGTCTCGCGGCGTCGGCCGGGCCATCTGCTGGGGTCGGCATCAGTCCCACGCCTGGCGCTGCGCTCGGCCTCGGTGCCTGGGCCGCCCTCTCGTCCAGCTCCGCCCTCGCTCCGTCAGGGGGGCTGGCTCTGGCTGGCGCACCTCCGGCCGTGCCCTCAGCCAGTGTCGGCCTGGAGCCGCCACCGGGAGCGGTCCTGCAGATAGCCGCCTGGCCTTCAGCCGGCGCGGCAGGCATCGTCCTGCCCGGGCCCGGCTGCGCGGTGAGCGTGGGCACGCCCGCGGCCCTGTCCTCAGGCTCGTCGCTCCCAACCAGCCCATCCAGCGGTCTCTGGGTGGGCAACGCTCCGGTGGTCTCCGCGGGCAGCGCCATCGCCACATCCGTGGGAACGAGCCTGGCGGCCGGGTCCGTGCCGAGCGCCGGCGCGGCGGCCGTGCTTCTGCCACCCGCTGGCGCGACGCTGGCGAGTAGCGCTCAAGTGGCGCTGTCGTCCGGGAGCGTCCTCACGCCAGCACCAGGCGCCGCGACGTGGGCCGCCGCGGTGGGCCTCCTTTCGGCTGGGGCATCCCTGAGCTGCAGTCCGCCCGTGCTGCTCCAGGCAGCCACAGCGCCAACCGTCAGTGGCGGATCGGCCTCTGGAGATGCCAACGTGGCCCTGGTCTCGCCGGCCTGGTCGTGTTTCGCGGGCCCTCGACCCCTGGCCTGGCTGTTGATCGCGGCCCATCCAGGCGGCGGGAGCACCAGCTCTGTCCCGGCCACCTCGGGCACGCGGGCCTCAGGTGCCGGAACGACCACGAGCGCCATCCCCGCTGCCACGGCCACGGTCGCCTCCATGGTCGCGAGCCGCACGAGCTCCGAGATCGAGGAGAGCTGATGGGACAGTTCAATCTGAAGCGCGGGGACACGCTACCCGCCCTGCGCGTCTACCTGAAGAACCCTGACGGGACGGCCTTCAATCCGACCGGCTACGCGGTGGCGCTGCATATCCAGCTGGAGGACGGCACCCGGATCTCTCGCAACATGACGATCGTCGACGGGCCCGCGGGCCTGATCGAGTACGCCTGGGCGGCGGGGGACTGGGCAGCCGGCAACCTGGTGCCCGGTTGGCATCGCATGGAGTACGAGGCAACGCAGGCCGGCCTGGTCGTGAGCTTCCCAAACGACCGCTGTGACGATCTCGTGGTCGTGGTGGACCTTGGCTAGCACGGCCCCCCCCCCAGGGGTCGTTTCCGGGGGAGGGGGGAGGGGTGTAAGAGCGCGGCTCCTCCCTTACACCC